>JAESGH010000253.1_pt1 | contig 83136 bp, 74 predicted proteins | sample 9269641 | NCBI WGS metagenome assembly JAESGH01 (sample SAMN14515345, study PRJNA621665) | algae metagenome | isolation source: Phormidium tanganyikae FI6-MK23 and co-occurring heterotrophs from granitic... | place: USA: Fort Irwin, California | collected 1998-05-24 | reverse complement strand
TGAAAGCACAAGGGAAGAGCAGGATGCCAGACCAGCCGACGAAGACGAATCTGTCACGTTTGAGCCAGTCGTCGAGGGCATCGAATACGCCTCTCTGCGCTGGCGCGCGACCTACTGCGATGGTCATGAATCAAAATCCTCTAGCTTTACTAAAATTGCTGGCTGTCTAGAGTGAACGAGTTTATATGTCTATACATAATAGGAGATATTAGAAAATTTACAAACTGATACGTGAAATCTCAGCTAACTTTTTTTGAACTTTCCTCTGATCGCCTATCAAGTCGGCAGTTTCAGCATTTACAGTTTTTTCCAACTTCCTGAGAGACTTCAACTGTCAATAAGTAACTATACTTATGTTTACTCGCGCTTATCAAAGCGTTGTAGGGAGTATACTGAGTAGAGTTGTTTTTAAGATTGTAGAACGCTCTGGGGTACGGTTCAGAGCGTTCTACAAAAAGAAAATTTTTGAAATTTCTTAGGTAGTACAAGCGTCATGACGGCACAAACCACTTCTTCAGAAAATCTTGTTTTGCGGCAGTCGGTCTTGGGGGCGCGACGGTTCAGCAACTATTGGTGGGCGACGGTGGTTTCGATCGGAGCCGCCGGATTTTTTCTCGCTTCAATTTCGAGCTATACCAAGGTAAATTTACTGCCGTTTTCTGACCCGACTACGCTTGTGTTTGTCCCACAGGGATTAGTGATGGGCTTTTATGGCTTGGCGGGGCTGCTGTTGGCAAGCTATTTGTGGTTGACCGTTGCTTGGGATTTGGGTGGCGGCTATAACGAATTCAACAAAGAAACTGGAGAAGTAAAGATTTTTCGCTGGGGATTTCCAGGGAAAAATCGACGGGTAGAAGTCGATTTGAAAACCGCAGATGTGCAAGCAGTGAAGGTGACGCTGAGAGAAGGCGTGAATCCGCGTCGATCGCTATATCTCCGAGTGAAAGGAATGCGCGATATTCCCTTGACGCGCGTAGGGCAGCCGATGACACTGGCAGAATTGGAAAATGAGGCGGCAGGGTTGGCTCGATTCCTAAGTGTACCGCTTGAAGGGTTGTAAGGTTTAGTTTCAGTACAGAAGAGGGTTTGTAGAGCGAGATTCTACAAGCCTTTTTTTATCGATTCATCTTGGCGAATGTGCGTAAGATATTAGATGGTTTGTTGGAATAGGTATCTAGAAATGCAGACAAAACTCCAGAATTGCCTTGTGAGCCTATTGATCGTCTCGATGTTTGCGCTGGTCGGATGCAATGGACAGCAAGGAACATCCGCTGCACCCACTGGATCGCCTACTTCAAGTAGCCCTTCTCCGACGGCGATCGCTACTCCTTCTCCCCAAGCAGTTGGATTGCCGAGATTGGAAGGGAAGGCGACGGTTGTGATGACCGTTAAGGGTTCACCGATCACGATGGAATTGGATGGCACAAGCGCCCCGATTACGGCAGGAAATTTTGTCGATTTGGTGAATCGGAAGGTGTATGACGGATTGGTGTTTCATCGCGTGGTGAGGGAGCCGCAGCCGTTTGTGGTGCAGGGCGGCGATCCTCAGAGTAAGAATCCAAATGTGCCGCTCGATCGCTTAGGGACAGGTGGATTTATTGATCCAACGACGCAGCAGCCGCGTGATATTCCGCTGGAAATCACGCCTCGGAATGCCAAGGAGCCAATTTATAGCCGAACTTTTGGTGAAGCTGGGATCGATGTGCCGCCGAAACTGAGACATACTCGCGGTGCGGTAGCAATGGCGCGATCGCAGTCTCCGGATTCAGCTTCTTCTCAGTTTTACGTGGCTTTAGCGGATCTGCAATTCCTAGATGGAAACTATGCAGTGTTTGGCTATGTGACTCAGGGAATGGAAACGGTGGATAAGATTCAGCAGGGCGATCGCATTGAGTCGGCAAAAGTGACTCAAGGATTGGAAAATCTGAAAACGAGCGCATCAAGTCCAACTGCAAGCCCTTCTCCTAGCCCGACAACTTCTCCGTAAATGAATGTTGTTGTTACTGGAATTGGGTTGATTTCAGCGTTGGGAAATCTGACGCAAACTTGGGAAAGGTTGTTAGAAGAAGGCTCAGGCATTCAGTTCTACCAGCCTTTTTCAGATTTGGAGCCGAAACCGATCGCGCTAATCGGAAAGTATCCCGCTGAGATTTTGAATTTGACGCAGCGAGTTGTCTCAGATGCCGTGAAGGATGCGGAATTAGAGACACCTTTGGTGGATTGCGGTGTTGTGGTTGGGTCGAGTCGCGGGAATCAGGCGCAGTGGGAACAGATGGCAGCGGGGAAAGGTGAGATTTCAAATTGGTTGAATACGTTGCCGAATGGAAGCGCGATCGCATCTGCTCAATTGATTCAATCTCAAGGAATCGTATTGGCTCCGATGGCGGCGTGTGCGACGGGACTTTGGGCGATCGCGCGAGGGGCAGAATTGATTCAGAGTGGACAGTGCGATCGAGTAATTTGTGGCGCGATCGAAGCGCCGATTACGCCGTTGACGCTGATTGGATTTGAGCGGATGGGAGCATTGGCGAAAGAGGGAGCGTTTCCGTTTGATGTCGATCGACAAGGATTGGTTTTAGGCGAAGGTGGCGCGGTGTTTGTGCTGGAATCGGCGGAACTAGCGCGATCGCGAAATGCTGAGATTTATGGTCAGGTTCGAGGATTTGGGCTGACGGCGGATGGATATCATGTGAGTGCGCCAGAGCCGGGGAGTCGAGCCGCGATCGCTGCGGTGAATCGGTGTCTTGAGCGAAGTTCTCTCACAGTAGAGGAGATCGGCTACATTCACGCACATGGAACGGCGACGCAATTGAACGATCGCAATGAAGCGCATCTAATTCAGCAGTGTTTTTCTGATTCGGTTTGGGTGAGTTCAACGAAAGGAGCGACGGGGCATACGTTGGGCGGATCGGGTGCGTTGGGGGCGGCGTTTTGTTTGATGGCGTTGAGACACCAGATTGTGCCGCCAAATGTGGGAATGAGAAATAGCGAATTTGAGTTAGCGATCGCGACCTCGGCACAAACTGCAAAACTTGAGAATGTTTTGTGCTTCAGTTTTGGGTTTGGTGGGCAAAACGCGATCGTAGCGTTCAGTCGATAAATTAGGATGAACAGATGTCAATCACTGAGGAAGTCCTAGCCAATATTCCAGGAAAGCCGCTCGAAGGGTTACGTCGAGTCGATGCACTATGGAAAGCATTGCGAGAAGATGCGATCGCGGTTCCGAATGTGGTGCAGGTTTGTGATGATCCGCTCGATTCGGTTGATTGGGATGTGGTGATTTGCGGCGGGACGTTGGGAATTTTGCTGGGTGCGGCGTTGGTTCAAAAAGGTTGGCGGGTAACGCTGATCGAGCGCGGAATCTTAAAGGGACGAGATCAAGAATGGAATATTTCTCGTCAGGAATTGAATGTTTTTGTAGAGTTGGGTTTGCTGAGTGAAATCGAGTTAGAAGCTGCGATCGCAACCCAATTTAATCCAGTTCGAGTGAGCTTTTCTGAAGATTCTAATATTTTTGTCAAAGACGTTCTAAACATGGGTGTTGATCCAGTTTATTTGTTAGAGACTCTCAAACAATCTTTTCTCAAAAACGGCGGAAAGTTAGTTGAAAATACAGCGTTTGAAAGTTTAGAAATTCATCCAAACGGCGTGAGTGTTAATCGATCGACTAATGCGCGTTTAATGCTGGATGCAATGGGGCATTCTTCGCCTGTGGTTCGACAAGCAAGACAAGGAAAAAAACCGGATGGAGTTTGCTTAGTTGTTGGAACTTGTGCGAAGGGATTTGATCAAAATCAAACAGGAGATTTGATCGCATCTTTTACACCGACTCAGAAACAGTGTCAGTATTTCTGGGAAGCCTTTCCAGCGAGGGATGGAAGAACAACTTATCTATTTACTTATTTGGATGCAAATCGCGATCGCTTTTCGTTGGAAACGCTTTTCGATGACTATTTGAAACTTCTTCCTGAGTATCAGAATGTTGAACTCGATCGACTTGAATTTGTGCGAGCATTGTTCGGTTTCTTTCCCTGCTATCGTCAAAGTCCTTTAGTGTTGAAATGGAATCGAGTTTTACCGATTGGAGATAGTAGCGGCAGTCAATCGCCTTTAAGTTTTGGTGGATTTGGGGCGATGGTGCGACATTTAAAGCGCTTGACTAATGGCATCGATCAAGCGCTACGATGTGAAATGCTCGATCATTCTGCTCTCTCTTTGCTGCAACCCTATCAGCCGAATTTGTCGGTCACTTGGTTGTTTCAGCGATCGATGAGTGTTGGAATCAATCAGAAAATCGATCCCGATCAGATCAATCAATTGCTGGTGACAGTATTTGGAGAAATGCAGCGATCGGGTGAGCAAGTTTTGAAACCGTTTTTACAAGATGTCGTTCAGTTTATTCCGCTTTCCCAAACTCTTTTGAAGACAGGAATTCTGCATCCAGCGCTCGTGTTGAAAATAATTCCCCACGTTGGAATCCCAGCTCTGCTAGATTGGATGCTGCACTATTTTAATCTGGCAAGTTACACGGCTCTCTATTCGATCGCTCAGAAACTAACGCCTTGGATTGCAACACTGCCATCAGATCAGCAGTATGTTTGGAATCGACGTTTGGATGCCTGGCAATATGGCTCTGGAAATGATTACGTAGGACATTAACTGATGGAATTCTCGCTGGCTCGACAACGTTTTTATCAAGAAGTTCGTCAAGATGACGAAAGGATTGACCTTGAAAAAGCAGCTCTTTATATTGCACAAGAAGAATATCCAGAATTAGAAATTGATAAATATTTGAATACGATCGGCAAAATCGCGGCGGAGATTCAAACAAGGCTTCCTGAAGAACCTTATCCCCTGCGAATTGTGCAAACGATTAATCAATATTTGTACAAAGATTTAGGTTTCTCTGGCAATTCTGAGGATTACTACGATCCTTGTAATAGTTTCTTGAATGATGTGATCGACCGTAAAACTGGAATTCCAATTTCGTTGGCATTGCTGTATCTAGCGATCGCAAAACGGATCGATTTTCCAATGGTGGGAATCGGAATGCCAGGACATTTCCTGATTCGTCCTGCTGTAAATGAAGAAATGGATATCTTTGTCGATGCGTTTCACGATGGGGAAATTTTGTTTCCTCAAGATTGCCAAGAGCGGCTAAATCTGTTGGCAGGGCAACCCGTTGAAATGCGCCCTAAATTTCTTGAAGCTGTCACGCCGAGGCAGTTTCTGGCGCGGATGCTCACGAATTTGAAAGGCATTTATTTGAATCAGGGCAAGATCGAAAAGTGCCTTGCCATGATTGAAAGAATTCTGATTTTGTTTCCGGATGCGCCGTTTGAACTCCGCGATCGCGGCATTATTTATTTTCAAACGCATCGCTGGATAGAAGCTCGACAGGATCTAGAAGGCTATCTTGACAGCATTCCAAATGCTAACGATCGGGATGTGATTGAGCAATTGCTCGATCGAATTGAAGGCAGTTAAGCTAAGACGAACTCAACGAGTGAATTGACACCCAAAGCATACTCAACATCATCAATGTGTTCGCGATCGCGCCATTCATCAATCACACTCAGCAAACAGCGGACTGCTAGATCGCGTTGAATCAATTCTGTCACTGCTTGCCAAGCATCTGGCGCACTTGAGAAAAAGCCTAATTGAATCATGCCGCCTTCGTGCCACCAAACACCAATCCAGCCTGCATCTTGTTCTGTTATTTCGACGTGCTGTCCTAGGTATGTCATAGCTGTTTACTCTAAATTCTGCGTCTCGATGACTATCAGAATACGAGCAGCGATCGTCGTTTGACCTCTACTAAAAAGAAGGGATCACCTAAAGCTACTCTCTCTAATGACAGTAACCGTTCGGCAATCCCGCACACATATAAGAAGTCGATGATTGAAGTTATGCAGCGCTGCGCGTGACCAGTCCCCACAAGAAGATCGCGATCATTGCACCGAGTACGGCAACAAGCAGACCCGGAAAACTAAATCCAGTTGCAGTGAGACTGATTGTTCCCTTAGTCAGAAGAGTGAACAGGCTTCCACCTAAAAATGAACCAATGATTCCTAAGATCATCGTGCTAAAAATTCCGCCTCCCTGCCGTCCGGGATAGATCAACTTAGCGATCGCACCCGCCACAATTCCAAGTAAAGCCCAAGCAATAATATTCATGCTCAATTCTCCTAGAGCTTCAAAGCTTTGATTGTAGATATGCTCGATCAATTTGAAGAAGTCGTCGATCGAGTTTTTCTATCTAGGAAGGTAGTATATCGTCGTCTTTGTCTTCGCTAAATAAATAAAAGTTTTATTTAACAATCTGTTTCCGTATACGTGCAGAATATGTTGTTGGATTTATACATCGCGTTCGCAAATCAGTTCTGTTTTGATTCACGTTAGCGTGCACGAATGAGATTGCAGCAAGGATAAACTCTCGCTGCAATCTCCGAAATTCAGCTTATGGAGTTGGAATCGCTTCTCGTGATGAAGAAAGAAACTGCGATCGCGCAGGGTTTATGTGATTCGAGTGGGTTACGGGTGTCATCACTTGTACCGCATTCCGCGCTTCGATTAACCCGATCGCTCTCGTCACACTTTCTGGCAAAATCACCACTAAACTACCTGGAGTCGCACTATCGATCGCGGTTTGAATTGCGGTAACTTCATCGAGAATCGTTTCGTACCGAGCATCGGGTTTGGTTTCCTGAATCCCTTGTGCGATGAATTCTGCTGTGTTTCCGCGATCGCGTCCGCGATTGTCGTCGTCTTCTTTGATGATGATGCGATCGAACAATCCCGCCGAGAGTTTGCCCAACAGCACAAAGTCTTCGTCGCGTCGATCTCCAGGCGCGCCGATTACACCAATGCGATCGCCTTCTGTCCAGTTCTGCACAAATCCGCCTAGTGCTTGATAGCTATGCGGGTTGTGTGCGTAGTCGATTAAGACGTGGAACTGTCCGAGATTGAATAGATTCATTCGTCCCGGTGTTTGTTTGGTCGAAGCTTGGAAGGTCATCAGCGCCGCGCGAATGTCTTCGATCCGCACTCCTTGAGCGAAGGCAGTCAAACTTGCAGCGAGTGCATTCGCAATCATAAACGGCGCACGTCCGCCCAAGGTTAATGGCACATGAATTGCTTGCTCGATTCGTAGTGTCCAATCACCTTTAAGAATGGAAAGATAGCCATTTTCGTAAACGGCTGCGAGTCCGCCCCGATGAGTATGCGATCGAATGAGTTCGTTCTCTGGATTCATCGAGAAATAAGCAATTTGAGCGGTCACTCGGCTTGCCATTGCAGACACTAACGGATCATCAGCATTCAAAACAACATAGCCTTTCGGTAATGCAGCTTCGGCAACAACGCTTTTTACTCGCGCCATTTCCTCGATCGAGTTAATATCCCCTAGCCCTAAATGATCGGCTGCAACATTGAGAACAACCCCAACATCGCAGGCATTGAAAGCTAATCCCGATCGTAGAATTCCACCTCTCGCACTTTCAAGCACTGCAACTTCAACAGTCGGATCTTGCAGAATTAACTGCGCGCTTTGCGGCCCAGTATTGTCTCCCGGTTCAACTAAATAATCACCGATGTAGGTTCCATCTGTTGTGGTGTAGCCTACGACTTGATTCGTTTGCTTGAATAGATGAGCAATCAATCGTGTCGTTGTAGTTTTGCCGTTGGTTCCAGTAATTGCGATGATCGGAACGCGACCATTGGTATGCTGAGGAAACAACATATCGATCACAGGTTCTGCTACATTGCGCGGAATACCTTCGCTCGGTGAAACGTGCATCCGAAATCCTGGAGCCGCATTCACTTCAACAATCACGCCGTCAACTTCGCGCAGTGGCTTCGAGATATCGTCTGTTACAACATCAATTCCAGCAATATCTAAGCCGATAATCTTCACAACGCGCTCTGCTAACCAAAGATTTTCAGGGTGAATATCATCCGTTCGATCGATAGCGACACCTCCTGTACTCAGGTTCGCAGTCGCTCTAAGATAGCAAATTTCATCTTGCGGCAGAACGGTTTCTAAGTCGTATCCTTTTTGCTCTAATAGCTCCCAAGAGGTGCGATCGACTTCGATTTTGGTCAGTACATTATCGTGCCCTGTCCCCCGACGCGGATCGCGATTTGTTTCATCGATCAATTCTTGAATCGTCGATCGACCATTACCCACCACACTAGCCGGAATTCGTTCCGCAACTGCAACGACTTTTCCGTTTACCACTAAAACGCGGTGATCGCGTCCTTGATAAAAGCGTTCCACAATCACCGATCGAGAAACTTCTTTCGCCGCATCGTAGCCCGCTGCCGCTTGTGTCCAACTGGTAATGTTGATCGTAATGCCGCGCCCGTGATTACCGTTTAGCGGTTTAATCACGATCGGATAACCACCGACTTCAACGATCGCATCTTCTAACTCGTCCAAATAGTTCACAACCGTTCCGCGCGGGACTGGCACACCTGCCGATCGCAGCATTTGTTTCGTGCCTTCTTTGTCCGATGCGAGTTCGACTCCTAAGATTCCGGTGTAATTGCTCAATGTGGCTTGAATACGCTTCTGATGCACCCCGAAGCCAAGTTGAATCATCGATCGCGCTCCCAACTCCATCCAAGGAATGTTACGCGATTCGGCTTCTTTAACTAAAGTTTCAGTACTGGGTCCTAATCCACATTCCAGAGCGATGTCGCGCAAATCTTTGAGGTCTTGCTCCAGTTCGTCTTTCGGGTAGTGCCCATTTTCGACTAATGTTTGGCAAATTCTCACAGCGGCTCTAGCGGCATAGCGTCCAGCGCGTTCGTGAATATATTCGATCGCGACTTGATAGATTCCCGGTTCTGCCGTTTCGCGAGTCCGCCCAAAACCGACAGGCATTCCGGTGAGTTCTTGAAGCTCTAGAGCGACGTGTTCGATGATATGTCCCATCATCGTGCCTTCTCGGACACGCGCTAAGAAACCACCCCGGCAGCCTGGAGAGCAAAAATGCTCCACCAGAGAGGGCAGTAACTCGACCAGCCCTTCATAAAATCCAGGAATCAAATCAGAAGGTGTCTCAGCGAGGTCTTCCAAATCTAGGCGCATTAAAACGACTTTGTGGCGACGAATGCTCCAGTAATTGGGCCCACGTAACGTCTGAACTTTCAGTATCTTCATATAACTTTAATTCGGGGATACAGGCTGGCGTTTGATAACTGTCACGAAATAAGATCGAGAAATCACCCGCAAGAGCAATTTCCTAGTTTCAGGCGCAATCTGAGCAATCGTTTGTTCATGATAAACAGTTTGTGTAAAGAACTGTTGCCCCTAAAGGTCGTAAATCTGAACATCGACTGTAACAGAACGTAACTGCGTCTACTGGGCAAGATACCAGAATTGTCGATCGATCAAATTCAAATAAATCCGTCTACGCACGATCCCATGAAGACTGCTTTCGGTAATTTCGGATCACCATCGATCGCTGGCGCAAGTCAAATCGACAACCTGCACTGAGAACGTGAAGCCGCAAATTTCCCATACACAGCGGAGTAGTTTGTTCGATTTCTGCCTGATTCGTATAGGTCATTTCGCCCGGATCGATAATCGTGACTGCACCCTTCCCCAACACTTGAAGAATGCCATCGCCTTCAAACAGCGCACAGGTATCCTCATCGATTCCAATTCCTAATAAGGTGGGATGCGCCACGATCGCGCTCATCAACCGCGCCATCCGATTCCGGTTATGAAAGTGCTGATCGACTAGAACTTCTGGAATAATCCCCAATCCCAACGTCATATCGACGAGAGAATGATTGGGAGATTCACCGCTGCCGCCGCCTGCGATCATGTGATATCCCATCACCGCCGCCCCTGCGCTCGTTCCGGCAAGCGTAATTTGTCCTGCTTGGGCCCGCGATCGCACAATATCCATCACAGGCGTATCCGAGAGCAAGCCACACAGCCGAAGCTGGTCGCCCCCCGTCAAAAATACCGCTGTACACTCACTTACATACTCTTGCAGCTCTGGCAGATCGCCTTGAGCGCGATCGTCAATATTCAGCACCTTGATCTCTTGTGCGCCCATCTCCGTGAAAATAGTTTCGTAGCGATTGCCGATCACCACGGGTTCACGCGAGGCGGATGGAATAATGGCGATTCGGGCATCACTTCCGCCTGAGCGCCAAAAGAAGTCACGGAGAATTTCTCGACCGTGGAGTTTATCTTCTGCACCGCCGATCACCATAATGGCGGTATTGAGGGACTGAGGCATCTGCGGTTTCAACGATTGCAAGACTGACTCTAGCATGAAGGATAAGGAATAAAGGATGAAGGGTGAATGGGAATGGAAATTCAGTTTAGGATCGTATCGAGTTGGGTTGGCATCATGAATGAAAAATCAGCGATCGTCGTATGACTTTCAATCATGCCAAATTATTAATTCTCTATTAACGTCGTTTTGTAAATATGCGCTTCGATATTGTCACGTTATTTCCAGATTTTTTCGAGTCGCCGCTGCATTCTGGACTGCTGGGGAAAGCGTTGGCGAAACAAATCGCCGAAGTTCACTTAACCAATCCGCGCGATTTTGCGATCGATAAACATCATCGAGTCGATGACGAGCCTTATGGCGGCGGCGTTGGGATGTTGATCAAGCCGGAGCCGATTTTTGCAGCAGTCGAGTCTTTGCCGATCTTACCGAGGCGTGAGGTTATCTTTGTTACGCCGCAAGGTGAATCGATGCAACAATCGATGCTGAAAGAATTTTCCACGAAGTTTGATCAAATTGTTATCATTTGTGGACATTACGAAGGCATTGACGAGCGGGTGATGAATTTGGTGACGCGCGAAGTGTCGCTGGGTGATTTTGTTTTGACCTGTGGAGAAATTCCGGCTTTAGCGCTGTTGAATGGCACGATTCGGCTGTTGCCAGGTGCGATCGGTAAAGAAGACTCACTGAAATTTGAAAGTTTTGAAGCGGGATTGCTCGATTATCCGCAATATACTCGTCCGTCTGTGTTTAGAGGATTAGAGGTTCCAGCCGTTTTGCGATCGGGCAATCATGCCGCTATCGATCGCTGGCGCACTCAACAACAAATTGAGCGCACTCGCATCCGTCGTCCGGATTTGTACCAATGCTGGCTAGAAGAAATCGGGCAAAATAGACAAGAAGAGGTCAATCCTGAATAATGCTATCCAACAAATTTCGTTTAGTCTGTGCAACGATCGCGAGTTCTGCACTTTTGAACTCGATTCAAGTTCCAATGCCGTTGAGATCGGAGATGTTGATCGATTCGGCGGCATATGCAGCCCGCAGCGGCGGACGGAGCGGCGGCGGCTCGTTTAGTCGTCCTTCAGGAAGTTCTCGATCGTCGGGGAGTTCTAATCGCAATAGTGGCTCAGATTCGGGCGGCTCAGTGACTCCTCGATCGGGCGGTGGTTACTACGGGGGTGGCTATTACGGCGGCGGCTACGGCAGTAGCTATTCTAGCGGCAGTAGTATTGTGTTGCTGGTTGTGGCATTGTTGCTGATTGGGGGTACGGGGTTTCTCGTTTGGTATTTCCTCAAGATAGGTAAGAAAAAGGGACGGGGCGAACTCGATAACGATGTCGTGACGGTGACGAAAGTTCAGGTCGGGTTGTTAGCAGAAGGTCGCGCGATCCAGCCCCAGTTAGATGCAATTGTTCAAGAAGCAGAGACGGACTCGATCGAGGGACTCCATGCTGAACTACAAGAGGCAGTACTAGCACTGTTGAGAATGCCAGAGAACTGGAGCCATGTGCAAGCGAGTTCTGAAACGGTGAAAACGCGCGAACAAGCTGAAAAAGCATTTAATCAATTGTCGATCGCAGAACGCAGCAAGTACACAACAGAAACGCTGACGAATGCGGGCGGTAAGCTCGTGGAAAGAGAGTACGAGCTTGATCCTGACAAAGATCCAGCCTCTTACATTGTTGTAACTTTGATTGTTGGAACCGCAGACGACAAACCGTTTTTCTCTGAGATCCGAACCACTGAAGCACTCAAAGAAGTTCTAAATCAACTTTCTAGCCTCAATCCTGAGTATCTGATGCGATTTGAATTGCAATGGACACCGCAAGCTGAAGGCGATAGTTTGACTTACGATGAAATGCTGATGGAATACACTGAAATGCTGCAAATTTAATCTATGAATGAGCCATCTACAAACGTTTGGGACTATAAACCTTGGTGGTGTCAGCCTTGGTCGATTTTGCTTACAGGTATGGGATTGATTAGCGGAAGCTGGTTAGTATTGAAAACGATTTGGATCACAGTTCTAGTTGCCATTCCGGTTCTAACTTGGATGATCTTTTTTCTATTGATTTATCCAAAAGCAGTATCGAAAAGCTTAGAGAACACTACGATCGATTAAACTCCAAGAGCAACATAGCAATGCCAAACTATCCCGGAATTTCGAGTGAAGCCTTTCGTCATCCGCTCGATCGACAAGCCGAACAAGCCTTGCGGAGTGTGCCCGGATTTGATCTCGTTGCTAGAAAGTTTGTGGAATTTGTCTATGAACGTCCGCGCTACATTTATCTCATGGGCAATTCGATCCAAGTTGGTGTGCGACAGTTTTCTAGTGTTTATCAAATCTTTCGGGAATGTTTGCAGAGCTTAGACATTGTTTCTGAACCTGCATTGTTTGTGTCGCAGGCTCCTTCTGTGAATGCGTTTGCACTCGGACAAGAGAAACCTTGTGTGGTGCTAAACACTGCTTTGTTAGATTTACTCACCGAAGCAGAACTTCGATCGGTGCTTGCTCATGAGCTAGGTCATCTCAAATGCGGACATACAACCCTGACCCAAATGGCAATGTGGGCGAATTTCGCGATCGCTGGTTTAGCTGATTTCACCTTCGGTCTGAGCAATTTCATCAGCACCGGACTCATGTTGGCATTCCATGAATGGTCGCGCAAAGCAGAACTCTCCGCCGATCGCGCTTCATTGCTCGTAATGGACGAACTCAATCCCACCTTAAACGGCATGATGCGACTCGCAGGAGGATCACAGAAATATGCTCATGAAATGAACTTAGATGAACTGATTAAACAGAGCGATCGCTATCAGGCTTTAGATAATGATCAACTGAATCAGCTTTACAAGTTTTCGCTATACAACGATGTTTCGAGCGGGGTGTTTCTATCGCATCCGTTTACGATCGAGCGCATCCGATTTCTGCAAGAGTGGGCGGCTTCGGCTGAATTTCAAACCATTCGCCAAGGCAATTATGTACGGGTTGGAGCAGAAGGAGCCGTCAACGTGGAAACGCAGAATGAAGAAGCGGATTACTTGAAACGGCAGATCGAAGAATTGCAGCGAGAAATTGAACGAATGAAGCGATCTCAATAAATCAGCCTTTTTGTAGATGTCAGTCTCGCAAGTTACATATTGGCGAATCAATGTCTGATACGATACACCATTGATTAAATTCTCTATGGTGTGAGAAAAAATGTTGAATCCTTCTCGCTACTGGAAGCTGTGGTTAACGGCTCCAGCGGTTCTCTTTTGGATGCAGTCTGCACAAGCTTCGGAAAAACTGCAAGCTCCAGAATTAAAAGCAGTTCCCTCGATCGCGGCTCCCGTCGAACCCCTTAAAGCCAAATCTGAACTTAAAGACGCGACTCCGAACTTCGATGCCTATGGCACACGCGAACGTGACCGCGTCAATAGTGTCGCTTCACTGAATGCGGTTGAACCCCTAACCGGAATGGAGCAAGTCACTTCGGTTTCACAATTTAGCGATGTCAGACCGACCGATTGGGCGTTCCAAGCCCTGCAATCCTTGGTCGAGCGCTACGGCTGTATCGCAGGCTATCCAGATAAGACCTATCGCGGCAATCGGGCACTGACTCGGTACGAATTTGCGGCGGGCTTAAACGCCTGTCTCGATCGCATTAACGAACTGATCGCGGCTGCCACGGCTGATCTGGTAAAAAAAGAAGATCTCGCCACGCTGCAAAAACTGCAAGAACAATTCGCCACCGAACTCGCAACGATTCGCGGTCGCGTCGATGCCCTCGAAGCCCGCACCACGACTTTAGAAAAACAGCAGTTCTCGACCACCACAAAGCTATTTGGAAACGCCTACTTTAACGTTACGGGTGCAGGTGCAAGCCGTGGTGTGCTGTATGAAGGCGTTCCGGCTGCGCCAGCGGATGCTCGATTCTCCGGAGCAAGAACCGCAGCGGGAACGCCGATTTCCTCGATCGCAGCCGATCCCCAAATCACCGCTAGCTTCCTGACCTGGCTGACCTTGAGTACCTCGTTCACCGGAAAAGATAGCTTGGTGACGCAATTAGCCGCTGGTAACGGTATTTCGCCCTACAACCAGTATGCCTCGGCTGGATTCTTCAACGCCAGCGGTGTACCCTTTCTGGATCAAACAGGCGGAACCGTGAATGGTCAAAGCGATATTGTGATCCGCGACTTGTTCTACAGCTTCCCGCTCAACGATGCTATCAAAGTCACCGTCGGCCCACGTATCAACTGGTACCGCCACTTTGACGGCAACCGCTTCCTGAACATCTTTGCTTCGGGTGCGAGCTTTGATACCTCAAACAGCACTCAGTCAAATAGCATTGATCGAGGTTCAGGAGCCGTTGTGGAAGTGCAGCTGAGCCGCCAGTTTCGCCTAGCCTTAGGCTATTTGGGCGAGAACACCGAGTTTCTGCCCTCCTCGCTGTACAACACCTCTAGCAACCCCGCTTTTGGATTGTTTGGTGGAACGAATACTGCTTCGGCAGAACTGACCTTCTCACCAAGCGACAAGTTTAATCTGCGCTTGCAGTATAACTACTCACGCATCCAGGCTTACTTTGGACAGGTCGGTGGCGCGATCGGGGAACCGATTCCCTATGGCTACTTGGATGCTGGAACGCCTGGCTCTTCAGTCCTTGATCCCACCACTGGATTTGTGGGCGATGGCGGACTGAAATATGCTTACGCCAGTATGTTTGGTGTGAATTTCGATTGGTTGGTTACGCCTGGAATTGGGTTGTTTGGTCGCTACAGCTTTGCAACCACGCGATTGAATCCGGTCAACGGCAGAGTCGATACGCAATCATTCCAAGTCGGTGCTGCATTCCCGGATTTGGGTAAGAAAGGCGCACAGGCAACGGTGGCGTTTGTGATGCCGATGGATATCACGCGCGGTCGCCGATTCTTCGCATCTGGTGCTGGAGACGGTGGAACGCAGTATGAGCTTGAGGCTTCTTACTTCTATCCGCTGACTTCTAATATCGCGATCGTGCCCACGTTCTACGCGATTTTCAATGCAAACAACTTCGATAGCAATCCGACGGTTTATGTCGGCAACATTCGGACACAGTTTAGCTTCTAGTTCTGATCTTGCCTAAACAGAAAGCTCCGATCTCACAACGATCGGAGCTTTCTGTTTAAGAACGAATTAGTCTTGAGGAACCCAAACCGAGACTGAACCACCATTACAGCGGAATTCGCCCCAACCATGTTCGTTTATTGTCACAGGTTCTTTGATGTGTTCGGTAATGTCGATGTAAGTGCGATCGCATTGTCCCACTTCCATCCATTTACTGCCACCTTCCCCGTTACTCAGCACCACTGCCATTCCACCAGGATGCTCCTCATTTCCTAAGCGCGTCCAGCCTACAAGATTCGGATGATCAAAGTAGTTGTATTGATCGCCGTAAGCATAGTCACGCCGCGCATACAAGAACTTATCAATCAACCAGCGATGACAATCGAGCCAGATTTCATGCTCATTGCCGTCGCCGCCATAATCGCGATAGCAAGCCCCGTAGTAATCGGGATAGAACAAGCAAGGATATCCCTCACACCGCAGGAGAATCAACGCATAAGCGAGTGGCTTAAACCAAGATTCGACCGGAGATTCCAACGACTGCAAGGGCTGAGAGTCATGGTTATCAACGAGCGTTACAGCTAAAGAAGGTTGCTGCTGCACCAAGGTATTATCAAAGATTTGGCGCATATCATAGCTATCGCCTGCTTGACTTGCCGCATGGAAGTTATAGTGCAACGGCGCATCAAACAGCGCGACTTTTCCTTGCGTCACCTCGATAAAGTAGTGCAGCGCCTCCACTTCATAAGACCAGTACTCACCCACCGCAAACAAATCACGCTGACTATAGTGGCGGACGTGCTCTAACCATTCTTGGAAGAATGGAGCCGCAACGTGCTTCACTGCATCAAAGCGGAAACCATCGACTCCGGTTGTATCGATATACCATTCGCCCCAGCGCTTTAGTTCTTCGCGCACTTCAGGATGATTGATATCGAGGTCGCAACCCATCAGATAGTCAAAATTACCTTTCTCAAGGTCTACATTTTCATCAAACTCTTTGCCTTTGAGCAGATAGACCGCTTGCTTTTGTTTCTCATACTCGTTGTAGTCGATCGCGTCAAAGTGCCACCAGTGCCATTCCATGTCGGAATACTTGCCAGCGCGACCAGGAAAAGTGAAATGCGTCCAAGCTTTGACGGGCTTGTATTCTCCAATCACTTCCGATCGATCGTCTTGACTAAAAGGAGTCGCTTCCACCACTTCCTCTTGGTCTGCTCCCATGCGGTGATTGAACACAGCATCAGCATAGAGGTGAATCCCCGCTGCGTGAGCCGCTTTAATTGCTTTTAAGTACTCGTCTTTTGTACCGTACTTTGTCCGAACAGTGCCTTTTTGATCAAATTCGCCCAAGTCGTATAAGTCGTAGACCCCATAGCCGACCTCGTAGCCACCTCCGACTCCTTTATAGGCGGGAGGCAGCCAGAGCGACGTGATTCCTGCTTTTGCAAGCTCTTCGGACTTTTCTGCAAGCTCACTCCAAAATGTTCCATCGCTCGGCAAGTACCAATGAAAGTACTGCATCATCACGCCATTCGGTTCAGACATATCCCGATTTCCTTATCAAACTTAAAGTAGTAGTTTTAATGCCCTAGTACGATCGAATATTAGCCCTTACGAGGCTTAACTTTTCGATAAGTTTATTCTAAGGAATGCCAAACTCGATTTCTATCCATCGCAAGAGAAATCTCTGCCGAATTTCCCCTAAGTCTGAGTATAGATTTCGAAAAAACATCTAGCTTAAGTCTGATTGCAGATGAGGCTGAGTGATCAACCGCTTCTAATCGTCGGACGTATCTGTCCCACTACGAGCGGCAACGACTCCCAACACCGGAACCCGCGCTGTTTGTAGGGTGTCTAACATCTGTCTCAAGTCGGCTTGATCGGTTTTACCCACACCCGCAACGACCAGCATTCCGTTTGTGTGAGTCGCAAGTAAACTGCTATCGGCATAGCTCAACAGTGAAGGCGAATCGAAAATGACCAAATCATACATGGCTTTGAAATAGTCATTGAGTCGCTGCATCTTTTGAGACGACAACAGCCGAGTCGGATCAAGCGGCATTTTTCCGCCTGTCAAGATCGAAAGGTTCGTGCGTCCAAGCGTCGGTTCATCGCCACCGCCTACCGTGACCATTGCTTCGAGCCGTTGAATCACATCTTGAGGATTCAAACTCTGTGCGACTAGTTCGGTTAATCCTCGATCACTGGAGATATCCAATCGCTCTGGGATTTGTGGATTCCGCAGATCGGCATCGACGAGCAACACCCGCTGTCCCATTGCCGCTGCTGCTTGGGCGAGATGTAGTGCAACCGTTGTTTTGCCATCTCCGGGTGTAGCAGAACTTACGACCAGCGATCGTATCGGGTGATCCGTGTTCAGCAAAATCAGATTGGTATAGAGCGATCGGAATGCTTCAGTAAAAGCATTTTCCTGAGTGAAATCGGCTGGGTTCCCATCGAGCTGTAGATTTCTCAACATCTGAGGCATTGTACTTTGGCGTAATGCACTCGCATCGTGGGGAATCATGCCCAAGATCGGGAGCTTAGAGATCTTCTTGATGTCCGAAATCCGGCGAATTTTGCGATCAGAGCGATCAGCTAGAAGCGCGATCGCTGTGCCTAACAACAATCCTGCCAGCCCACCGAGAATAATGTTGCGTTCGGGTGAATTTTTAGGCTGATCTGGACGGATCGGCGGTGTAATCAACTGCCACGGAATGTCTTTCTGAGCCGCTTGCACCTGGAGATTTTCCCGCGTACTGAGTAGGCGCGTTAAGCTATCCGTCGCGACATTGCGTTCTCGATCGAGGTCAGTATAAATCCGCGTCAAGACGGGCAATCGCTGTACTTCTCCATTCCAGTAACTATCTGCCCGATTTAGCACTTGTCGCCGCGTTTCTAGCACCGAGAGATCAGTGCCTAACTTCGCGAGTTGATTGCCCAAAACCCGCTGTGCTTCTTGCCGCAATACGGGGACTAAACTGTCTCGCTGCTGCTGCAACACCCGGATCTCAGCCGTCCCTTGCTCAAATCGGGTCGATTCGGTGGCAATCTTCGCCTCAAGTTCACGCAGTTTATTTAAAATATTTTGATAAGCACTATCTGCGGCGAGAGCGGCTCTTGCTCCATCACTCGCTTGCAGGCTGCCGTACTGCCGCTGGATCTGAGCGATTTCTTTATCGGCTTCGAGCTTCTGCCCGTTGATGGCTTGAACCTGGCTGTTCACTTGTCCAGCAAGCGAGTCAGGTGCAATAAAATTGTTTTGTTGTCGAAAGGCTTGAATTTGCCGCTGTAGCGTATCTACTCGTCGTCGCGTTTCGCCAATTTGTCGATCGACAAAAGCAATCCCATAGCTCAGGTTGCTTTCTCGCTCTTTCTGGCTGTATCTCAAGTAGCCTTCTGCAAACTTATCGAGGACATACTTTACTCGATCGGGATCAGAGTGTTGGTAGCTGACAACAATTAGCTTTGTCTCGTCTGGACGTTCGATCTTTAGCTTCTGAGTAAAGTCTTCACTCACAATATCCGGATAGCGCTGCTTGATCTGATCCACGATCGGCTGAAGCAGCTTTGCGCTTTGCAGTACCGCGATTTGAGTTTCGTAGCTAAAGCTATCTTGGTTTGTGCTGGAAGAAGTTCCTGGTGTGTTGAGGGGATCTCGACCCTGCTGGTTTTGGACGCTCACAGGTTCAATCAAAAGCTGGAATCCGCTTTCGTAAGTGGGGGCTTGAGTCCAACTGATTGCCCATGCCGCTGCGGTTGTTGCGGCTGTCACCCCACCAATCAGTGCCGCTCTCCGTCGCAGGGCTGCAAAGAATTTCCCCGAATCTTCTTCGGTGTCGTGGGTGTCACTTGCCAACACATACTCTAAAGGATGGGGAACTTTGCCGTTTTTTTCGGGAGCGGAGAGCGGAGATTTGATCTGGTTTTCCATGGAAGCACCTAAAGAAGAATCGAGAGCAAAAAGAGCCGAGAAAGTGCTAGAAGAACAACGGCTTCACAGGTGACAGAAGATCTAAGCAGCAAACCTTACAATCCGAATAGGAATCGGAAAGGCAGAACCTGAAGGACGGGGCCTAAGACGTTATTGAGCGTGTCGCCTGTTTTCGCGAGTCCGTTACGATCAACGACGAGAACATCGCCATTTTGCAGGAGTGGATTGCCTTGCTCATCAACGCTCCGCGACAGATCGATCGTTACATCACGACGGGTGACAGAGCCATTGGGATTGAGTCGAACCAATTCCACTCGACGACGATTTGCTTGGCGCGTGAATCCACCTGCTGAAAGGAGAGCTTGATTCAGTGGGGTATTCATCGGAACCTCGACTTGACCGGGTTTCGTGACTTCGCCCACGATCGTAATCTTGACCGAAGAAGGCGCAAAGCTGGCATCTCCGAGTTGTCTTGCTTCAGCCGGATTGAGCGCTAGAGCGGTTGGGATCTCGATGCGATCGCCTTGCTGTAAGACGAGATCTTGATTGAGATCGCCGGATTTGAGCAGTTGCCACAAATCGACGCTGATCGTTTGAGCAGTCCCGTTGCGGGTGTTGCGACGGACTTTCACTTCTTTGAGATTGGCAAGCTGTTTGATTCCGCCTGCTTCTCGAATTGCACCAGAAAGGGTGGGAGTTTGCTCTTTGAGCGTGTAAGGCCCGGGGCGAGCAACTTCACCGACGACCGCGATACTGACGGGTTGAGTGGCACTAACGCTGAAGTTCGCATCAGTCATCTGGGTCGCTTCCGCGAGATTAACGGAACTCGCGGCGGGAATGAAAATCGAATCACCATCGCGCAGGGTCAGGTCTTGTCGAATGTTCCCGGTGCTGAACAGTTCCCACATATTGAGGCGAATTTGCTGATCGGCTCCCGATCTCTGAGGGCGGCGCACAATCACTTGACGCGCATCTGCCGATCGATTCATGCCGCCTGCTTCCCGAATCAGCTTTGTCACGGTGGGAAATTTTCCACCTTCGCCAAAGGTCAGCGTATAGGTTCCGGGCTTCCCGACTTCACCTGCGATCGCGACGTTTAAGGGGCGTGCCGTTGTCAAGCTGACATCGACACCGGGTTCTTTGAGGACTCGCGCGTATTTTGCCGCGATCGCGCTTTGTGCCTGACGAATCGTTAGTCCTGAAACCGAGAGGCTTCCCACACGGTAGAGACTGAGAGTGCCATTCACCAATACTTGATAATCTTTGCTGTACTCTGGCACATTGAAAATATCGACTCGGATGCGATCGCCTGCTCCCAAAGTGTAGGAGTCGGTATCTGCTGCATCCGCTTCGGGGTTAGAGAATGACGTTGCTTCCAATGCTGGAGGAGTGGCGGGTGGCAATGGGCGGCTCTGAGCGGTGCTGCTGACCAGTTGAGCCGGATTGCTGCTCACTAAGGTGGGTAACGGAGCGGACGTTCTGGCGATCGATTTCGATTTGTCGATCTCGCCTGCTCTCAGTAACTGTCGATGAATATAAGTCGCCGCATCCGCCCGCGTCACAATATCTTTTGGACGTTGCAGACTGGCAAGAGTGCTGGATTGGTTCGCTGCCTTTTTCGTGATGCTCTTGAACTGATCCTCTGTGATCGGCGCATTCGGGCGGAATGTCCCGTCGCCGTAGCCTTTCATGATTCCCTGTTGCATCAGTGCCGTGATGCTAGCTTGGGCACGATGTCCCTGCACGTCTTTGAATGCGGTGGAAGCTTTTGCATCTACTTTCGGCGGGGTAGCTTCAGTCGCGCGACTGACCGCGATCGTAGGGGGTGGCGGTGGAAGTTTCAGCGTTTGCTCGATGATCGCGTCGATCGGCAATTGGTTCACATCGACCACGCGCAGGTTAGGTTGTGATGCCGCAATTTTTGGAGGGGGCGGCGGAGCGATCGATTGGCTGGTCGCGACGGTCGGCATCTCTGGCTTGATCATTCCGGCTGGATTTTGAACCGTGGGAACTGTAGCAGAGGAAAACAGGCTTTCGGGTTGCGAAAGCGCGATCGTATTCGGCAAGGATGTGGAAGGAGGGATGCGATTGGTTTTCGCGTTGGTCTTGTCAGGCGATGTCGCGGTAGGAGTTCTTGCATCAGAGCGGGCTAACTCTTGAGCCACGACTGCTGCAAAAGCACTCAAAGCGAGGAGTGATACACGAGTCGGTGTTAACTTCAACTTCATAAGCTCACAGGGGGTTGGACTCTGTTCTATGGAGAGTGCGGGGTTCAAAGAGAAGCGCAGGTGGTTTCTGTGCTGTTTAGATGCACACGACTACTGATACGGTAATCTTCCGGAGGAATCAGGACAAAATCGTTGATGTTGCAAAAACAACATAGAAGTTTCGCGAAATAATCAGTGTGAACACGGCCTTTATCAGGGTTGTTCTCTGCTGTTAACTTATGCTTTTTCCAGAGAAATAACCGTTCTTACGGCTGAGAATGTTTGACATACTGAGATCGGAACCTTGATTCTCAGTATAAAACAGCAGAAACACGGAGGCTCTAGATAAAACTCTGTACAGCTATCCAGCAAAACTGGGAATCGGTCCCGTATAATTACGGCAAAAATCTCGTTTCTGTAGATAGACCTGGCTTTTCTATTCCGTCTCCTGGAATTCGCGCTCTAATGAAGAGATGGTGAAGAATACGACCTAAATTGCGCTGCGATCGAGGTCGTATAACTCAAATTGTTGTGAAGTTGTTGTGAAGTCTCGCCATCATCAGGAGTTCGATCGTGAAAAGATTGTGGATCGCAAGTTTTGCCTTGTTTGCGAGTGGCGGCTTGGGGTTGTGGTTGGTCTATTCTTTGATTCCTACGGCGAAAGTTTCGTCAGAATCTACCCCAAAAGCGATCGCTTCTCCTTCTCCGGTCTCAGATTTGCCGAAGTACCAGCGATATTCTTTGCCAAGCAGCGATGTGCATACGGTGACGATTCCGCCGCAAAGTCGATTTAAAGTGTCGATCGCGCTTTCTCCCTCGGTTGAAACGATTGAGCAATTTGGCAAACCCCAGAACGCGATCGCGGTTCTCAATGGCGGGTTTTTCGATCCCAAAAACGAGAAAACGACTTCGTATGTTACGCAAAACAATAAAGTTGTGGGCAATCCGAAAAAGAACGATCGACTGCTAAAAAATCCGGATCTCCAACCCTATTTGCCGAAGATTCTAGACCGATCTGAATTTCGGACTTATCAGTGCGGCGAGAAGATTGAATCTGCGATCGCGCCTCGTTCGGCAGCGATTCCATCGGGCTGTAAGTTGGTCGATGCGATCGGGGGCGGGCCCCAGCTTTTACCGAGATTTACTGCGATCGAGGAAGGCTTTGTCGATCCAAATGTCGGGCGGGACTCGATCGGAGTGAATCAGCGCAATGCGAGAAGTGCGATCGGAATTACGAGCGATGGTTCCGTCGTGTTGGTGATGGCAGCGCAAAAACCAGATGCGCCCCAAAATTCTGGAATGTCGGTGCAAGCGATGGTGAGTTTTATGCAGCGGCTTGGAGTAGAGCAAGCGTTAAATCTCGACGGTGGTTCGTCTTCGGTGTTGGTCTATCAAGATCAAACGTTCTATGGCAAAGTGGACAAAGCGGGGCAACCCGTTTCCAGGGCCATCAAATCCGCTATTGTTGTGCATGAATAATTATGCGATCGCAACGCAAACCCTAAAAGCTGCTGATCCCAAACTCGGTGCAGTGATGGATCAAGTTGGAGTTTGTACGCTTGATCAAGTTCAGCATCCAGGAGGTCTGTTGGATTCACTTGCTCGATCGATTATCTATCAACAGCTTTCGACTAAATCTGCGACTGCAATTTATCATCGTTTTCTACAACTTTACGAGAAAGGGATGACTGCAGAAGCGATTTTGAATACGCCAGATGAAATGCTGCGCGGAGTTGGATTGTCACGGCAGAAAATCATTTACGTGAAAGACCTAGCGCAAAATATATTAATCGGTTTACCAACGCTAGGGGAATTAGAAACGCTAGACGATGAAACAATTATTCAAACGCTAACGAAAATTAAAGGGATTGGACGTTGGACAGTTCAGATGTTGCTAATTTTTCGGCTGCATCGCTGGGACGTTTTGCCTGTCGATGATTTAGGAATTCGATCGGGAATTCGTCGCGTTTACGGCTTGGATGAACTACCCGATCGCAAAACGGTTCTACAACTCGGACAAGCTTGGAAACCGTATTCTACGATCGCAAGTTGGTACTTATGGCGAAGCTTGGAGATTGTTTAGAGAAATCACGATCGTTCACTCGATGCTGGAACTTTGAGATGAACCAAGGCTTTTTGTAACACGCTCGGTTTCACACTCAACCAAACTTGATTGCGATCGTCTTCGGTATACCCCACAACCACAGCCCCGATCGGTGAACCAATATCTAGATACATCTCCGGTGTCATGTCTCCACTATCCACAAAATCGGTAATCTGAACAATCCCTCTTACAGCCTCATCACCTAAATCTACAAAAATCCCAAATGGGGCATGATGCTCAACCTTGCCGCGAACCAGTTCGCCGAACCGATACTTTGATTTAACCTGATTCCAAAATTGATCACTCATTGCGTTGCTTCAGCTTTAGAACTTTGGGATATCAATTTAGTCCCGCTCCATCACGCCCCCGATCGAAGCTGCAACTTTATATCCGATTCGGATTCCAAAGAAATGCCCATCTGGATTCTTTTCACGCAAATGCTTCGCCGCTTCTAAGCCTGTCTGATCAACAGCATATTCGCCCGTCTCAATGTCAATGATGACCATCTTACCGATGTTTTCTTCTCGCTCTACTGCTTGGCGAATGCGATCGATGTACAGGCTTTCAGCGCGTCTCGCAATTTCTTCACCGTCAAGCGGCATTAAACCTTGCATATTCCGCTCCTAGAATGACATTTCAATTCTAATTTAAACCCCGATCGCTAATTTCCAGCTATTGATCATTCCGGTGTCATTCGCGATCGCGTCTACTACTTTCAGTTGCCAGCGTCCCTGTGCGGATTGTCCTAGCATTCTTCTTAGCGTGGGTGTTGTTTGTAGAGAATACGATCGATTCAAAGCCGTTTGTCGTCCAAGTGATCGACCTTGCAGTAAAGTGACTCGTCCCGAAGGTGAGATCAGACTCACTTCGATATCACCGAGAAAGTCGTGTGTGATGTTGACGCTAACTTGGATATCTTTGATCGTTACAGAATCGTTGATTTGGATTTCGCTCACAATGCCAGATGGATTATTGTCGGGAATCATCAGCATATTGCTGTTTTCTCCAGATATCGATCGAGCAACTGATAGCGTTACTCTTCTCGCGATCGCAGCTTGAGTTGCTTTTGCTGCATTCACTTTCCCATAACCAAACCAATCACATCTGCCATTCGCATCGTATGTTCCTTTACGAAATCCAAACTGTGGATCAGGATCAGGATCGACGATTTTATCTGCGGTTTGCTGGAGGATTTGCCGAACTTCTTGGGCGGTTAGATCTGGGTTAGCCGATAAGACTAACGCCGCAACGCCTGCTGCTAAAGGACAAGCGCTCGATGTGCCGCCAAAGCCGTAAGTAAAATCGCCCGTATCATAGCCATCGTTACCCCGTCGATCGGCGGTCACAATTCCCAGTCCTCGGAGTGCGACTCGGACTTCTGGCGGTGTCGCAACGTAGCCGATTCCTGGGAGTCCCATGCCGGGAGGAGCATTGTTGCTCGGCGCACAGATAGCGACTTCGGCTCCCCAATTGCTGTAGGCTGATTTTTTGTTCAAACTGGTCGAGGCGGAAACGGTGATCACGTCTGGGTGAACGGTAAAGCCACCTAGCCAAGTGGTATTGCCGCTGATCGCATTGTTTCGCCATCCTGATTCGTTGATGGCTCCATTGGTTGGACGGTTCGCATTTCCCGCCGCGAATAGAATTACGCATCCTTTTCCGTCGCGTCCTTGGGTCGCTGCGCGGTTGATTGCGGCTCGTTGTCGCAAGGAAAGCGGATAGTTGACCGCACTCGGCCCCCAACTGCACGAAATGACCGAGGCTCCTCGATCGACTGCCCAGCCAAACAAATCTTCGATCGTTTGGTCATCCAAAAATCCAGTCGTCCGAATCGGCATCAATGCACAGCCCGGAGCCGCTCCTACTACACCGAATCCGTTTTCTTCTGCAACAGCCACCCCCGCACAAGAAGTTCCATGATCTTCGCCTGCGTCGTCTGGATCGGGATCGAAGTCTTTGCCCTTAAAGTCTCTTGGCGCAACGATTTTTCCCAATCCTTGAAAGTCGGGATGATTCAAATCAACGGCATCATCCATGATCGCGACGACAATCGATCGACTGCCTTTCGTAATGTCCCAAGCTTGCTCTGCGAAGACGTGCGATCCCGATACTAAATCCTGTCCGCCTGTGTGATTGAGATGCCACTGTTTCGTGTAGAGCGGATCTTTGGGGCGATAGTATCCTTGCTGTCGAACAATGATATTGGGTTCTGCGGTGAGAATCTCCGATCGAGTAATCAATCGATTTGTGATTTTGAGCGGATTTTCAGTTGAGTTTGCGGTGAGTTGAAAAACGAAGGTGTTGGGAATTCCTATGACTTGTTTAATTTGCTCTAGGGCGAATTCTTGCGCGATCGATTGGATCACTTCACCTTTCAGCGTTGGATCAAACTGAATCGTAATTTGATTCGTTACATAGAGCTTTGATCCAGGATTGTCTTTGATTTGGTAAACGTGACTTGCGTAGTTCACTTGCTCATCTGCCCGGACTTGATTCAGCACTTGGTCTTTCTGAGCCGGATCGACGATAAATTCTGTGAGTTGGGGCGGTGCTGCACCGGGGTTAATTTGTACGGGAGCTTTGTTTACAATGTCCCAAGCTTCTTGTTTGGAAGTCGCGTTGACCGCAAAGCGATCGTCAAGTTTTTCGACTAGCAATTCTCCACCGCCACGCTGGAGAATTTTGCCGCGATTCTCATCGGGAATGCTGGCGTTTCCTTGGGACTGTGAGGGGTTCGTCATGGCAATGCTCCAACGTTTCCTAACTCGATTTCAACTGCATTCTGCCCGGTTTCGGATGGTGCTTCATTCTTTTTAACATCCAACGTGCGGGAACCTTGAAACGGTGATGTATCTCTTTAGTATGTGCCCGTCAGTAATGGACGGTAGTTATGAAATTCAATCGTTTTCAATTGCTCTTTAGCCTGGCAGTGTCAACCATGATACTCCTGCCGCTCTCAGGGTGTACGTCTTCTTCAACCCAGTGCAAACCGGATGCCCAAGGACGAATTCCGCAAAATTGTTCGTCGGGTGGAAGTTCTGGCGGTTCAGGCTATTACGGAGCGGGTGGTCGATCATCGGGTGGTTCTGAAGGAACCGGAGTTTCAGGGCGATCGTCGGGTCGCAGCGGGTTCGGCAGTTTTGGCGGAGGTCGTGCGGGAGGATGAATAATCCGTTTGAAGGAGTCGATCGAGATCGCTTTTTCCGTCAGATTCAGATGCCTTGGTACAATCTCGCGTCTGTCAATGGAACTTCAGCGACTCCAAATCCCTACGCGCTGTATCACTGTCATCCGACGACAGAAAGCCAAATTGCGAACTTAAAGCGAGCGGCGGAACGAGTCGGAAAAGTGCTGACGTATCTTTGGTCGGTTGTGCGCGAATTTGATGCCGAAACTTTGCTCGAATATGGGTTTCCAGAAGAAACGATTCGGGTGATTAAGTTCGATCGATTAGCACCGTTTTGTATGCGGCTCGATTGGTGCTGGAATGAAACAACAGGCGTTTATAAAGTGATCGAAGCGAACGTACAAACGCCGAGCTTCTGGTTTGAATGTATCGAAGGAAATGCCAAAGTTGCAGAACATTTTGGTATGAAGCCACCCGAAATTGGGCTGAAGTCCGTTCTCAGCTATTCGATGAGCCAGCAACTTCAACGCGCCGCAGATTGGATCAGAAAACCGATCGAACAATGCCAAATCGGATTAACCACGCTGAACAACTTAGAAGATCTGGGAACGATGCGCTGGTTAAATCAATTTGTTGCTGAAAACCGATGCGTGTTTCCGATCGATGAACTCCGCATCAAAGATCATCAATACTTGTTCCGTGAGAAAACTGGAGAAGCGATCGACATTTTATTTATGTGGTATCCGCTCGAATGGGCAATTCACGATCGCGATTCCAATAGTGCAAAGCTTTGGGATGCCCTGGAAGAATTGATCTTGAAACGAAGAATTGCGATCGTTAATTTTGCATCTGCTTTCGCGCTCCAACCGAAAAGCATTTTTGCTTTAGTTTCCGATTTAGGCTTAGATTTCTTCACGCCAGAGCTTGCAGAAACCGTATTTGATTTCTTTCCAAAAACGGCTCAAACCTCCGATGAAATGGGTGACACTTACTTTGCAAAACCCGTTTTAGGACGACAAGGAGAAGGCTGTTTCTCGATGATTTCTGGAGAAGTTGGCGTTCAAAGTTCTAACCAAGATCCTTGGTACACCGACCAAGATTATGTCTATCAAGAATTGCTTGAGTTTCCAACGATTGAAATTGATCATCGATCGATGACTGCTTTGTGGAGTACTTGGCTGTTTAACGATGGAACTCACTTTGTTCCCGCTGGAGTTGGGCTTCGGGTTTCAGAAGGCAAAATTACCGATGATTACTCTTATTGGTGTCCGATCGGCATTTCGGTTTAACTTCCGGTTTAACTTCTGAGGAACAAAAACGAATCGATCGGCTTCACCTGAAAATGGATCTCACAATGATAAGATCCGAGGGTTCCAAGTTGTCCTATAGCATTCTGCAATTATTCATGGCTCATCTGAGAACGATTCAACCTCTTTCCATCTCTGGCATTCTTTCGCTCTCAATGCTTGCAGGTGTGATGTTCGCAACACCGTCTGTTCAGGCTCAAACGCCCAAACCCGCGCCTGGATCGGGTCAAGCGCGTCCGATCGATCCCACCGATCCAAATGTGGTGCGTCCAACGGCAGTTCAGGGTGATGGTTTATTGAGTTTGCAGGGTGGACAGCGGCTGATGAATGAAGCTGATCAAGCCGTAAAAGCGCAAAATATGCCGTTAGCTCTGAAAAAACTGCAAGATGCGCGTCAAGTGTTCAATCAGTTGTCTAACTTCTACCAAGATTTGGCAACCAGTTTTTCTGGAATTGATACCCGCGTCGCAGACAGCCAGCGCAAAAAAGCTTTAGAAACAGCGGAAATGCGCGATCAAGCTACCTATCGCCTAGCTTTGGTGCATCGAGCAATGAACCAATCTGAGCTAGCTGTGCCGCTTCTGGTGCAAATTATCCGAAGCCAGCAACCGACCCGCGATTTGGGTAAACAGGCGTATCAGCAGTTACTTGAACTCGGATTCGTGGATGTTCAATATCCCCGAACTGCGGAGCAACCGACGAATCGTTAGGACGTTTCGCTCTCGTTGCTCGGACTGCCAGGATACTGTTTGCGATCGAGGCGATTGAAGCCTAGCCAACAGTATCCCGACAGTCACGAGTGACTAAACGCGGCGAAAACTTTGAGTGTCATCAGAAATATCGCAATTTGTCCTTACCAATTTCATCGCCGTTACCGCGAACCTTAGATTCGATACGGCAACGATCGCACCATTCACCACGGACGTCGCAATCCTCACCACGACTGTTACGACTTTCTTCGTGAAAACCGCAACCGATACCGCGAACGTCGAAATCTTCACTACGAACGTCCTGATTTTCTCAGTGAAAACACTTTCTTATTTGAATTGATAGCGTCGTCCCTTCACAACACGATCGCATCATCTTGAATTAGCCCTTTTGTCTAAGGTTTAGAGTCCGAGTCTCTGGGAACACTAACGGCGTTGTTTCCTCTGGCATCATGACTCAGCCATTTATCTCTGTGGTCATTCCGACCTATGGGCGAGAAGAACCGCTCCGAGAGACACTCATCGATGTTCTAAAGCAAGACTATCCGAGCTACGAAGTCCTGGTAGTCGATCAAACGCCTGTGCATGAACCGGATATTCAGCAGTTTCTAGAAGACTTGGCACAGGTTGGAAAGATTCAATGGTTTAAGCTCGACTGGGCGAGTTTGCCGGGGGCGAGAAACTATGCGGTTCGTCGATCAAGCGGTGAAATTCTTTTGTTCATCGATGACGATGTGCAGTTAGAGCCAGGATATTTGGCGGCACACGCGAAAAACTATCAGCGATCCGAGGTCGGAGCAGTTGCAGGTCGAGTGTTTGATCGAATGAAGTTGGCCGATTTTGCATCAGGATTAGAAATTCAAGACTTGCCACCCGAAGCGCACGATCCGGGGATTGCTTGGTATCACTTAAACCTTGTGCATACTGTGAAACCGCAACAGGTTTTAAGTGCGCGAGGCTGCAATATGTCTTATCGCCGCGAGGTGTTTGAGAAATATGGCATCTGGTTTGATGAGCGGTTTCGAGGCAGTGCAGTCCGCGAAGAATCCGATTTCTGTTTGAAACTGAGAAAGACAGGATTGATTGTTTGGTATGACCCAGAAGCTTCATTAGTGCATTTGGGAGAAGAGACGGGCGGCTGTCACGATATCAGCACCAAATCGTTGAAATATCAGATGACGTTCTATCACAATCACTTTTTAATGGGCTTGAACAATCTCACAATTTCGCAGGCGGCGCGATTCTTTTTCCGATTGTTTGATTGTCATGTGCTGGGTCGTCCGCCTTGTCATAAAAGCGGTTCCCTGATCAAAATCGTGACGCGATTCGGGTTTTATACGTTGGGCTTTTTGAGTGCGATCGCAACAGTGATTCGCTCTCTCTGGAACGACGGACAAATCTACACGCAACAAGACGAGGTGAAACTATGAGAATTCTCGTTGCCAGCCATTCGTATATCGTTGATCTCAACTGCGAAAAACTTAGAGCCTTAGCGAACTTAGAGCCAGGAATCGAAGTAACGATCGTGGTTCCCAAGCGATGGAAACCGGGCGGCGTGATGAAAGATACGATCGAGACTCAATATCGCGAAGAAGGCTCGTTTCGAGTCGTTCCCGTTTCTAACTTCAGCCAAAACAATCAAGGGCTACTCACGAGCCGATCTAATCTCGCTATTAAAAGAGTTTCGTCCGAATATCATTCAAGTAGAACTGGAAGATCCGAAGAAGAAGAAACGAAAGCGATGAAATCCTGTTTGTGATGACGAAAATCTCGATCGTTGTGGCAAAAATTCCGCTTGTCATAACGAACGCCGTGGTTGTTGTAGCGAATGCCGTGATTTTTCTAGCAAAAATGTTTGCTTATCTCGATTAGCCCTAAGAATTCAGCCTGCACATCCTCCTTCCCTCCTACAAAGCCAAAGACCTGCTTTGGGAAACCTAGCCAATAAGCTGAAAAACTCTCAAAGCAACTGCGTATCGAATGATTAGGCATTTTCCCATACACCAGCTCCCGCAACGTTGGAGATCCAGACTGCTTCAGCATCCCTCTCATACGATCGTTATCGCAGTCACATTAACGATCTTGCTATTTGTCCCTCAGATTGGAATGAATTGGCGCACTTACCAGGACTTCAATCGGCTGCGTCAGCAAGAGCAGCAATTACAGCATCTCAGCGATCGCGCCACTCATCTTGATGAAGTCCTCACGATGTCTGCTCTCATGAACGCGGCAACAGGTGATCGAGCGTGGCAGCAACGCTATGAGAAATTTGTCCCAGAACTCGATGCGGTGATTCAAGAATCCATCAACCTTGCCCCTCACATTTATTCGACTCAGGACGCAAAGCAGGTTGATGCCGCTAACCAAGCGTTAATTGCGCTTGAATTACAGTCGTTTCAGCTTGTAGAGCAAAATCAGACACAAAAAGCGCTCACGCTCTTGACGAGTCCAGCCTACAAAACTCAGAAAGAAATTTACGCGTCAGGTGTTGCTCAAAGAAATCTCAGCATTCAGCAACAGCTTCAAGCGCAATCCAAGGATTATCAAACCTCGCTCCAGTGGTGTTTGATAATCATGGTGATGAGTATTTTACTCCTAGTGCCAACCTGGTTAATTGTGCTTCAGATTTTGCGATTGTATTTGCGTGATCGACAAGTTGCCGAATCTGCGCTACATCAGAAAAATCAGGACTTGACTGAAGCGATGGAGAAACTACATCAAGCCCAGCGTTTTATTGAACACCAGACGCAATGCTTTATTCAAGCCGAGAAGTTGTCCAGCCTAGGGCAATTGGTCGCGGGAGTAGCGCATGAGATCAATAATCCAAACAGTTTTATTCAAGGAAATCTCACGTATGTAGCACAGTACGCCGAGGATTTGTTACGTCTAATTGAGCTATACCAGCAGAATACGCCGACTCCTCCCGCGATGATTCAAGCTGAAATTGATCGCATCGATTTTCCTTTCATCATAGAAGATTTACAGAAAATACTACGATCGATGCTATTAGGAACAGAGCGCATTGAAGAAACGGTAATCGGGCTACGGACTTTTTCGCGCTTAGATGAGTCAGAACGCAAAACTGTGGACTTGCGCTCAGGAATTGAAAGTACGATTTTGCTAGTAAAGCATCGCCTGAAGAGCGTACTGCATCCGATCGAGATTCAGTTAGTAAAAACCTACGGTGATTTACCTGAGATTGAATGCTGCCCAGGTCAATTGAATCAAGTGTTTTATAGTGTTTTGTCGAATGCGATCGAAGCGATCGGACAAGCAAAACCTAAATCCCCAATGATTCAGATTCAGACCGAGGTGATTGACAGAAGATGGGCACGCATTACGATTTCAAATAATGGGGATGTCATTGATCCAGAGATTCAATCCAAGCTGTTTGATCCGTTTTTCACCACAAAACCGGTTGGTAAAGGTAAAGGCTTAGGACTGTCAATTAGTCATCAGATTGTCACGGAATACCATCAAGGCAAGCTCTACTTTACGTCGAGCCAAACTGAAGGAACAGCGTTTTTCATCGAAATTCCTCTTTTGTCTAAGGTTTAGAGTCCGAGTCTCTGGGAACACTAACGGCGTTGTTTCCTCTGGCATCATGACTCAGCCATTTATCTCTGTGGTCATTCCGACCTATGGGCGAGAAGAACCGCTCCGAGAGACACTCATCGATGTTCTAAAGCAAGACTATCCGAGCTACGAAGTCCTGGTAGTCGATCAAACGCCTGTGCATGAACCGGATATTCAGCAGTTTCTAGAAGACTTGGCACAGGTTGGAAAGATTCAATGGTTTAAGCTCGACTGGGCGAGTTTGCCGGGGGCGAGAAACTATGCGGTTCGTCGATCAAGCGGTGAAATTCTTTTGTTCATCGATGACGATGTGCAGTTAGAGCCAGGATATTTGGCGGCACACGCGAAAAACTATCAGCGATCCGAGGTCGGAGCAGTTGCAGGTCGAGTGTTTGATCGAATGAAGTTGGCCGATTTTGCATCAGGATTAGAAATTCAAGACTTGCCACCCGAAGCGCACGATCCGGGGATTGCTTGGTATCACTTAAACCTTGTGCATACTGTGAAACCGCAACAGGTTTTAAGTGCGCGAGGCTGCAATATGTCTTATCGCCGCGAGGTGTTTGAGAAATATGGCATCTGGTTTGATGAGCGGTTTCGAGGCAGCGCAGTCCGCGAAGAATCCGATTTCTGTTTGAAGGCAAATACGCAACAAGACGAGGTGAAACGATGAGAATTCTCGTTGCCAGCCATTCGTATATTGTTGATCTCAACTGCGAAAAGCTTAGAGCCTTAGTGAACTTAGAACCGGGAATCGAAGTAACGATCGTGGTTCCCAAGCGATGGAAACCGGGCGGCGTGATGAAAGATACAATCGAGACTCAATATCGCGAAGAAGGCTCGTTTCGAGTCGTTCCCGTTTCTAACTTCAGCCAAAACAATCAAGCGCTACTCACGTTTGGAGCCGATCTAATCTCGTTACTAAAAGAGTTTCGTCCGAATATCATCCAAGTAGAACAAGGCTCAAAATCATTGGCATATGCTCAATTGATTACGCTAAATCATTTACTTGGATTAAAAGCGAAGAATCTCTTCTTTACTTGGTGGAATTTGCCTTACAAATTGAAATTTCCAATTTCGCTTCTTGAAGCTTACAGCCTCAAAAATACTGATGGAATCGTCGTGGGCAACCAAGACGGAGAGAAGATTTTGCGCGATCGTGGATTCACCGGAAAGATGAGCATCATGCCTCAGTTGGGTGTCGATGATTCGCTCTTTTGTCCCCAATCTCAGCCAGAGCTTGCTGCAAAACTTGGGATTCAACTCGGTGATTTTGTCGTAGGATTTGTCGGGCGATTTGTGCCAGAGAAAGGAATTCTTACCTTGATCAAAGCATTGGAGAAGATTCGCGATCGTAACTGGAAACTTCTTCTACTCGGACGCGGCGAACTCAAAGCAGAACTTCAAGAACAAGCCGAACAATTTGGATTTAGCGATCGTTTAATTTGGATAGAAAGCGTTCCTCATGCTGATGTTTATCGCTATATCAATTTAATGAATACGCTCGTTTTGCCATCCGAAACAACCTATCAATTCAAAACGCTCACATCTGCTGGATGGAAAGAACAATTCGGTCATGTGTTAATCGAGGCGATGGCGTGCCAGGTTCCCGTGATTGGATCAGATTCCGGCGAGATTCCGAATGTGATTGGGGAAGTGGGATTAGTGTTTCCAGAGGGGAATGTTGAGGAACTGAGCGATCGACTCAAGCAATTAATCGACGATCGCGGTTTTGCTGAGGAATTAGGACAGCGGGGGTATCAAAGAGCGATCGCGAAATATACGAATCGAGCATTGGCAAAGGAACTTTTGGAATTTTATCGATTGCTCTAAAACAATGAAAATCTTACAAATCGTGCCATCGATCTCACTGGTTTATGGCGGGCCGAGCCAAATGGTATTAGGACTATCGAGCGCATTAGCAGAAGCGGGAATCGAAGTTACGATCGCGACAACCGATTCAAATGGTGATGTTGGACAAGCGCCTTTAGATGTTCCTTTGGGAATTCCGATCGCACAAAATGGCTACAAAATTCTCTACTTTCGCTGCTCTCCGTTCCGTCGCTACAAATTCTCGATCGACCTTCTCCAGTGGCTATCGAACAACGCTCAAAACTACGATGTCGCTCACATTCACGCGCTGTTTTCCCCGGTGAGTTCCTGTTCTGCTGCGATTGCTCGATCGCGTCAACTCCCCTATATTCTTCGCCCACTCGGAACGCTCGATCCTGCTGATCTTCAAAAGAAACGTCATCTTAAACGGCTTTATGCTGCTGTACTCGAACGCCCAAACCTGTCGAGAGCCGCCGCCGTTCATTTCACCAGCGATCAAGAAGCTAAAACTTCAGAGCGATTCAACACCGTCACTCGCGATTTGGTAATCCCGCTCGGTGTCAGTTTGCCGCCTTCTGAATCGATTTCAATCCGCGAGAAACTTAGCATTCCGACGGATAAACCAATTCTCCTCTTTATGTCGAGAATCGATCCCAAGAAAGGCTTAGATTTGCTTCTTCCTGCTTTGGAAACTCTCGATCGAGAGTTTCATTTCGTTCTCGCAGGTGGAAACCCTCAAGATCCAAGTTATGAAGCTGCAATTCGCGATCGCATCCAATCTTCTTCTCTCAAAGACAAAACCTCGATCGTCGGATTCATCACCGGAAGCGAGAAAACTGCCTTACTCAAAACCGCTGATTTATTTGTCCTGCCCTCGTACTACGAAAACTTCGGGATTGCAGTCGCGGAAGCGATGAGCGTTGGAACGCCTGTGGTCATTTCGGATCAGGTTCACATTTGGCAAGAAATCGAGCGATCTCAATCCGGTTGGATCTGTACGTGCGATGTCGAGAGATTAACTCAAACTTTGAAAGAAGCGATTTGCGATCGAGCCGAACAACTCCGACGCGGCAAAAACGCTCAAATTCATGCACAGAAACACTACAGTTGGAACGCGATCGCCCAACAAATGATTACTACGTATCGCGAAATTCAACGCACGAACAGCAAATCTGCAAACCCGTAAAGACTCACTAGCATCAGCAGCGTTGCCATTACCTGAGTCGGACGCGGACGAATCGCCGGAATTAACGCTTCACGCACCAAAATCGACGCGCAAGCCCCTACCGTCAGCACCAACCCCAGCAGCAAAAACGCCAACTGCTCCTGCCCAATCCACACGCTAAACAACACCATTGACAGTGCCAACATCAGCGTTTCAATCAGTTGAGGAGGATTCTCCTGGCTCATAAACTCGATCGTGTGCCAAAAACTCCGCCACCGCCGCATAGTTCTTCCCCGCGCCAAAAAACCTGTCATCACTCTACCTTTATCAGTTTTGCAAGGTTTTTTTCAAGTCCGCGATCGCACTTTCCATCTCGACTTGCGGAAACGATCGATAAAATCGACTGACACTTAGAAAAGGCTCCGGAGCCGCTAGTACCAACACGCGATCGCCATAATCATACAAGCGTTTGACCAAGACCGCAGGAGCAACGGGCGCACAAATCCAAATTTCTTGCGGTTGCTGTTCTCGTAGTGCTTTCGCTGCCACTGAAATCGTCATTCCCGTTGCAATGCCGTCATCGACTAATAGCGCAATTTTGCCTGTAGCAGTCACGTTTGGACGATCGTGAAATTGCTCAAGTTGTTCTTTTGCTTTGGTCTGGGCACGCTCTACCGCTTCTTGCCAATCGAGCAGTCTTGAATTTGACGCTCGTAGAATGTGCCCATCCGCAGTCACGGCTCCGATCGCGAGTTCTGGATCTTGGAGCCGAGTAATTTTTTTAGCGACTAAAATATCGAGCGGACAATCGAGAGCTTCGGCGATCGCGACTCCAATCCCGACTCCCCCACGCGGCAAAGCATAAACGACGAAGGAAGCATCAAGCGATTGCGCTTCCTTCAGAACGATTTGAGCCAGTTGTTGAGCGGCATCTGTACGATCATTAAATAAAATGGCATCTGGAGACAATCGAGGCGAAAACATTGTTCTTCCTGCCAAACCTAAGAGCTACTCTCAGCTTAGATCAAGGTTCTTAATGCTGGCAAAGACTTACTCTTCGCCTTCTAGATCGTTCATCCGAACTCGCACAGAATTCGCGTGAGAATGTAGCCCTTCTGCAGTGGCGAGAATATCCACAGCACTCGCGACTTTTTGAAGTGCGATCGGCGAATATTGAATCAGGCTAGAGTGCTTCAAGAACGTCTCAACACCAAGCGGTGACGCATATCGAGCCGATCCCGAAGTCGGAAGCGTGTGATTCGGCCCCGCAAGATAATCGCCCACCGCTTCTGGAGTCGAATCGCCTAAGAAAATTGCGCCTGCGTGTCGAATATTTTGCAGCAATTCCCACGGATCAGCGACTTCGAGTTCTAAATGCTCTGGTGCAAATTCGTTCGAGAGTTCTGCCGCAGCTTCAAGCGAATCGACCACAATCACGATGCCGTAATGCGCGATCGCCTTTTCCGTCAAAATTCGACGCGGATGATCGACTAGCTGCTGTTCCACTTCATCGACGACCTTACGCGCCAAGACCGAATCCGTGGTAATCAAAATCGCCGCCGCCATCGCATCATGTTCTGCTTGGGCAAGCATATCCGCAGCGACATGAGTCGGATTTGCCGTGTGATCGGCGATTACCAACACTTCTGAAGGTCCTGCCAGCGAATCGATTCCAACCGTTCCATAGACGAGCTTTTTCGCTAAGGTCACATAAATATTGCCGGGACCCGTGATCACATCAACTTTCGGGATCGTCTCGGTTCCATACGCCAATCCTCCGATCGCTTGCGCTCCCCCAACCCGATAAATTTCCGTTAAGCCTGCTTCTTGCGCCGCAACCAGAACTGCTGGATTAATCACTTTGTCTTTTCCGGGCGGTGTCACCATGACAATTCTCGGCACTTGAGCCACGATCGCGGGAACCGCATTCATCAGAACTGTACTCGGATAGCAGGCTTTTCCACCCGGAACGTATAAACCTGCTCGATCGACAGGCGTGTACCGTTTTCCTAACACGATTTCATCATCGCCAAAATGCACCCAGCTTTTAGGGACGCGCTGACGGTGAAAGGCTTCAATCTGCTGACGCGCTAACCGAATCGCTGAAAGGAGTTCACCCGAAACTTGATGGTACGCATCTTCAAGCTCACGCGCACTTACTTTTAGTTCTTCAGGTTTTAAATCTTGTTGGTCAAACTCTAGTGTGTATGCGAGCAAGGCGCGATCGCCCTGGCGTTTTACAGCTTGCAGTACCTCCCGGACTGTCGCTTCTTTATGTACAACTTGGTCGTCATGAGTGCGATCGCAAATGCGCCGCAGTTCAGATGTTGCCTCAGCCCACTGAGTGATAATTCGCAGCATGGAGTTAGGAAGTGTCAGTCGTAAAAGAACCCGTCCGAGATGATGCAGGGTTTGAATGATTCTAACGATCTAGCGCCCGAAATGGGGAGCTTCTTTGTCTCTTTATCTAGCTTAACCTGGATTTTCAAAGGAAGACACGATCGTTGAATTAGGATGTTATAGTGTTTTATCTGACTGTTTTTCTGTCCAATTAGAAGCTTTCCAAGACTCAACCGTGGCAAATATTAAATCTGCTAAGAAGCGCGTCGAAATCGCAGAGCGCAATCGTCTGCGAAATAAATCCTACAAATCAGCCATTAAAACGCTGATGAAGAAATACTTTGCGGCTGTGGATCAGCTTGCAGCGAATCCGTCAGATGAAGCAAAAAAGGCTGTCGATGAAACGATGTCCGCCGCTTACAGCAAGATCGATAAAGCTGTGAAACGGGGCGTTTTGCATCGGAACACTGGCGCTCGTCGTAAAGCTCGTCTCAGTCGTGCCCTGAAGAAGCAAACTGTAGCCGCTTCATAGAGAATGCAACTGATCGATACTCATGTCCATATCAATTTCGATGCCTTCAAGCCAGACTTGGATGAGATTGCATTGCGCTGGCGTGAAGCTGGCGTGGTTCGGCTCGTTCATTCCTGCGTGGAACCGTCAGAGTTTGATGAGATTCGAGATTTAGCCGATCGCTTTCCCGAACTCTTCTTTGCGGTGGGACTCCACCCTTTAGATGTTAAGGAAAAGTGGTCAGCGGATTCGGTTTCGGAAATTCTGGCTCTCGCGCAATCGGATCGGCGAGTTGTGGCGATCGGAGAAATGGGCTTGGACTTTTTCAAGGCAGAGAATTGGGATCAGCAAATTGAAGCGTTTCGGGCGCAGTTAGCGATCGCGAAACAACTGGATTTGCCTGTGATCATTCACTGTCGAGATGCGGCTGAAACAATGGCGCAGGTATTGAAACAGTTTTGGCAGGATCAAGGATCAGTAAAAGGTGTGATGCACTGCTGGGGCGGTACTCCAGAGGAAACTCGATGGTTTCTCGATTTGGGGTTTTATATTAGCTTTAGCGGGACGGTGACGTTTAAGAACGCGAAGCAAATTCATGAATCTGCTCAACTCGTTCCGAGCGATCGCATTTTAATCGAAACCGATTGCCCTTTTCTTGCCCCAGTTCCAAAGCGCGGCGAACGGCGGAACGAGCCTTCCTACGTTCAGTATGTCGCGCGTCAGGTGGCAGCTTTACGCGACATTCCGCTAGAGCAACTGGCAACACAGACGACTCAAAATGCTTGTCAACTGTTTGGTTTGACGGTTCCCGAACTTGTAGAGGTCTGAGATAAAAACTCGGATCACACAAATTCGCGAGATCGTCAAGACACAAAACGAAAAACTTGCGCCATAATGAGAAGAGTGCAAAGATCACTAGGCTAAATTTTGACCGACCTGTTGACCCCTTCAACATCTCAATTTTGAGGAGTTGACCTTCAGAGCAAACTTGTTTTGCCAACGAATCAAGGCTCCGTGGCTCACCTTTTTCGTTTCAACCTTCATTGGAAACCTTGGAGGCTCAACTGGCTACTACTCCGTTCCCCCAATTGAATATTTTGTTATTTTGGGATTCTTGAGAAGCCCAAACTTTTTGCATTGACATATTTTTGCAATTACCGTAAAATCTGGGATTCGCGAAATTGCGCGCGACCCTTCAGAGGAGACGCATGACTGAGCAGCAGACCTACACCACCCCCGCTTTCGTATTGCCGGATTTGGTTGAAATTCAGCGGGCAAGCTTCCGCTGGTTCCTCGAAGAAGGCTTGATCGAAGAACTCGATAGTTTTTCGCCTATTACTGACTATACCGGGAAGTTAGAACTTCACTTCATCGGAAAAAACTTCAAGCTGAAGCGTCCGAAGTACGACGTCGATGAAGCAAAACGCCGGGATAGCACTTACGCCGTTCAAATGTATGTCCCGACTCGCCTGATTAATAAAGAGACTGGGGAAATCAAAGAACAGGAAGTGTTTATCGGTGACTTGCCGCTGATGACCGATCGCGGAACGTTCATCATCAACGGTGCAGAGCGGGTGATCGTCAACCAGATCGTCCGTAGCCCTGGCGTGTATTACAAATCAGAAACCGATAAAAACGGTCGTCGGACTTACAACGCGAGTTTGATTCCGAACCGTGGTGCTTGGCTGAAATTTGAAACCGACAAGAACGACCTCGTTTGGGTACGGATCGATAAGACTCGGAAACTCTCGGCTCAAGTGCTGCTTAAAGCATTGGGTCTGACTGATAACGAGATCTTTGATTCGCTGCGTCATCCGGAGTACTTCCAGAAGACGATCGAGAAAGAAGGTCAGTACGGCGAAGAAGAAGCGCTGATGGAGCTTTACCGGAAATTGCGTCCGGGTGAACCTCCGACGGTTTCAGGTGGGGCACAACTTCTAGAATCTCGATTCTTTGATCCCAAACGCTACGACTTGGGCAAAGTGGGACGCTACAAGCTGAACAAGAAACTCCGCTTGAATGTACCCGAAACGACTCGCGTTCTTACACCGCAGGATATTCTTTCGGCGATCGACTATCTGATTAACCTAGAGTTCGATATCGGCATGATCGACGATATTGACCACTTAGGAAATCGTCGCGTTCGTTCTGTCGGTGAACTGCTCCAAAACCAAGTTCGCGTCGGTCTAAACCGTTTAGAAAGAATCATTCGGGAACGGATGACTGTTTCTGATGCGGATTCGCTCACACCTGCATCGCTCGTGAACCCGAAACCGTTGGTCGCTGCGATCAAAGAGTTCTTCGGTTCATCGCAGTTGTCGCAGTTCATGGATCAAACGAATCCGTTGGCTGAGTTGACGCACAAACGCCGGATCAGTGCATTAGGTCCGGGCGGTTTGACTCGTGAACGTGCAGGTTTCGCGGTTCGCGACATTCACCCGTCGCACTATGGGCGAATTTGCCCGATCGAAACTCCTGAAGGTCCGAACGCAGGTTTGATCGGTTCGTTGGCAACTCACGCGCGGGTGAATCCGTATGGATTTATCGCAACGCCTTATTACAAGGTGGAAAACGGTCGCGTTCGGAAAGACATCCCTGCTGTCTACATGACTGCGGACGAAGAAGACGATTTGCGGGTAGCAGCGGGTGATATTAACACCGATGAAGATAACAACATCATCGGGGAATCGATCGCAGTTCGCTATCGCCAAGATTTCACGACCGCAACGCCTGAAGAAGTCGATTACGTCGCAGTTTCTCCGGTACAGATCATCTCGGTTGCGACTTCGCTGATTCCGTTCCTCGAACACGATGACGCGAACCGCGCACTGATGGGATCGAATATGCAGCGTCAAGCTGTTCCGCTGTTGCGTCCAGAGCGCCCGTTAGTGGGAACTGGATTGGAAGCACAAGCGGCGCGTGACTCTGGGATGGTGATCGTCAGCCGTTGTAATGGTGAAGTGAGCTATGTCGATGCAAATTCGATCAAAGTTCGAGACGCGCAGACGAATAAAGAGATCGAATATCAGGTTCAGAAATATCAGAGATCGAACCAAGATACCTGTTTGAACCAACGCCCGATCGTATTCGTGGGCGATAAGGTCGTCGCAGGTGAAATTCTCGCGGATGGTTCTGCAACGGAACGCGGCGAACTCGCACTCGGTCAAAACATTCTCGTGGCTTATATGCCGTGGGAAGGCTACAACTACGAGGACGCAATTCTCATCAGCGAACGGCTTGTGTTTGACGACGTTTATACCTCGATCCACATTGAGAAATACGAGATCGAAGCGCGTCAGACGAAGTTAGGACCTGAAGAAATTACTCGTGAAATCCCGAACGTTGGGGAAGATTCTCTGCGTCAGTTGGATGAAAACGGCATCATTCGCATCGGTGCGTATGTCGAAGCGGGCGATATTCTCGTCGGTAAGGTTACGCCGAAAGGTGAATCGGATCAGCCACCTGAAGAAAAACTCTTGAGAGCGATCTTTGGCGAAAAGGCTCGTGACGTGCGAGATAACTCGCTGCGCGTTCCAAACGGGGAAAAAGGTCGGATCGTTGATGTCCGGGTATTTACTCGCGAACAAGGCGACGAACTTCCTCCGGGCGCAAACATGGTTGTCCGTGTGTATGTCGCTCAGAAACGGAAGATCCAAGTCGGCGACAAGATGGCGGGACGACACGGAAACAAAGGAATTATCTCGCGGATCTTACCGATCGAAGATATGCCCTACCTTCCCGATGGCACTCCGATCGATATCGTCTTGAATCCGCTGGGTGTACCGAGCCGGATGAACGTCGGACAGGTTTACGAATGTCTCTTGGGCTGGGCAGCACAATGCTTAGACGCGAGATTCAAGATCGTGCCGTTCGATGAAATGCACGGGGAAGAAAAATCGCGCGAATCGGTGCATGGCAAACTCCAAGAAGCACAGGACTCGCGGATTAAAGCAACTGCGGATGGTTACTGGCTGTACAACCCAGACGATCCAGGCAAAATCCAGGTTTACGACGGACGGACAGGCGAGGCATTCGATCGACCCATTACGATCGGTAAGGCTTATATGCTGAAACTGGTTCACTTGGTAGACGACAAAATCCACGCACGATCGACCGGACCTTACTCGCTCGTCACACAGCAACCGCTGGGTGGAAAAGCGCAGCAGGGCGGACAGCGATTCGGAGAAATGGAAGTGTGGGCGCTCGAAGCATTTGGAGCCGCTTATACACTTCAGGAATTGCTGACCGTGAAATCCGACGATATGCAGGGACGAAACGAAGCGCTAAATGCGATCGTCAAAGGTAAAGCGATTCCACGACCGGGAACACCCGAATCGTTCAAGGTGTTGATGCGCGAGTTGCAGTCGCTCTGTCTTGATGTCGCTGTTCACAAAGTCGAAACCAAGGATGACGGCAGCAGCCGCGATATGGAAGTCGACTTGATGGCAGATGTCAACAGCCGTCGCGCTCCGTCTCGACCGACCTACGAATCGATCTCGCGTGAATCACTCGAAGACGACGAAGACTAACCAAAGTCGGAGCGGTGAAGTAGATTCACCGCTCACCCTTCTTTCTCTACACTCAAGGACAACACGATGCCAAAGCTAGAACAGCGGTTTGACTATGTGAAAATCGGTCTGGCATCTCCGGAGCGCATTCGCCAATGGGGAGAACGGACTTTACCGAATGGGCAAGTCGTTGGAGAAGTCACCAAGCCAGAAACGATTAACTACCGCACACTCAAGCCCGAAATGGATGGCTTGTTTTGCGAGCGGATTTTTGGACCTGCAAAGGATTGGGAATGTCACTGCGGGAAATACAAGCGGGTACGCCATCGCGGAATTGTGTGTGAACGTTGCGGAGTTGAAGTAACCGAATCGCGCGTTCGTCGTCACCGCATGGGGTATATCAAACTCGCAGCTCCGGTTGCTCACGTTTGGTATCTCAAAGGGATTCCGAGCTACATGGCGATTTTGCTCGATATGCCATTGCGCGATGTGGAGCAGATTGTTTACTTCAACGCTTATGTGGTTCTGAATGCTGGAAACGCTGAAAATCTGACCTACAAGCAATTGTTAACAGAAGATCAGTGGATTGAAATCGAGGATGAACTGTATAGCGAAGATTCGCAACTCACAGGCGTAGAAGTGGGCATCGGTGCGGAAGCGTTGAAGCAGCTTTTACAAGACATCAATTTGGACGAAGAAGCGGAGAGACTGCGCGAAGAAATTGCGGTTTCTAAAGGACAAAAACGCGCCAAGTTGATCAAACGTCTGCGGGTGTTGGATAACTTCATCGCAACAGGTTCGCTTCCCGATTGGATGGTCTTGGATGTGATTCCTGTGATTCCGCCAGATTTGCGTCCGATGGTGCAACTCGACGGTGGACGATTCGCGACCTCTGACTTGAACGATTTGTATCGTCGCGTGATCAACCGCAACAACCGTCTCGCGCGTCTGCAAGAAATTCTCGCACCGGAAATCATCGTGCGGAACGAAAAGCGGATGCTGCAAGAAGCGGTCGATGCGCTGATCGATAACGGTCGTCGCGGTCGAACGGTGGTTGGTGCGAATAATCGCCCGTTGAAATCGCTCTCTGACATTATCGAAGGGAAACAAGGTCGATTCCGTCAGAACCTTCTGGGTAAGCGGGTTGACTACTCTGGACGATCGGTAATCGTCGTCGGTCCGAAACTGAAGATTCATCAGTGTGGACTGCCGCGAGAAATGGCGATCGAGCTTTTCCAACCGTTCGTGATCCATCGCCTGATTCGTCAAGGCTTAGTCAACAACATCAAAGCCGCGAAGAAACTGATTCAGCGCAATGATCCGCAAGTTTGGGACGTTCTCCAAGAGGTGATCGAAGGACACCCTGTATTCCTCAACCGCGCTCCGACGCTGCACCGATTAGGGATTCAAGCGTTTGAACCGATTCTGGTAGACGGTCGTGCGATTCAACTGCATCCGCTCGTCTGTCCGGCGTTTAACGCTGACTTTGACGGAGACCAAATGGCGGTTCACGTCCCTCTCTCGCTCGAAGCTCAGGCAGAAGCGCGATTGTTAATGCTGGCATCGAATAACATTCTTTCGCCTGCAACGGGTCGCCCAATCATTACGCCTAGCCAAGATATGGTCTTGGGCTGCTACTACTTGACCGCAGACAATCCAGATGCAAGCCAAGTCGAAGGACGCTACTTCTCTAGTTTGGATGATGCAATCACCGCATACGAACAGCAGCAAGTCGATTTGCACTCTTATGTTTGGGTGAGATTCGATGGTGAAGTCGAAGGCGGCTTGGGCGACTTGATCGAACAGCAAGAAACAGAAGGCATCGTCACCAAAATCTACGAATCCTCTCGGCGACGAGAAGATACAGACGGCAGTTTGATTTCTCAATACATCAAAACCACACCAGGGCGGATTATCTACAACAAGACGGTGATTGATGCGTTAGCGGGCTAGAAGGGCATAGGGGCAAGGGAAATCACTCTTGTCCCGAACCCCTAACACACAACTCATGGCACAAATGGGGCACAGCATGGCAGAGCAGAACTCAGAAAAGCAAGTTTTTCGTAATCAGGTTATCAATAAAAAAGAACTCACAAACTTGATCGCGTGGGCATTTACCAATTACGGCACTGCCCGCACTGCACAAATGGCAGACTTGATCAAAGATCTTGGCTTCCGATATGCGACGCGCGCAGGAGTCTCGATCAGCGTCGATGACCTCCAAATTCCACCGACGAAGCGGAAGCTCTTAGATGCTGCAACCGAAATGATTCGCGATACCGAGGAGAAATATACTCGCGGCGAAATCACTGAGGTTGAACGGTTCCAAAAGGTAATTGATACTTGGAACGGAACCAGCGAAGAACTCAAAGACGAAGTGGTTAAGCACTTCCGCGCCAACAACCCGCTGAACTCGGTCTATATGATGGCGTTCTCCGGCGCACGGGGAAACATCTCGCAGGTTCGGCAGTTAGTGGGAATGCGCGGCTTGATGGCAAACCCGCAAGGGGAAATCATTGACTTGCCGATTAAAACCAACTTCCGGGAAGGTTTAACCGTTACCGAATACATTATTTCGTCTTACGGTGCGCGTAAGGGGCTAGTAGACACGGCGCTTAGAACCGCTGACTCTGGATACTTAACCCGTCGATTGGTCGATGTGTCGCAAGACGTGATCATTCGTGAACTCGACTGTGGAACTGAGCGCGGCATTCCCGTGCGTCCAATGATGGACGGCGATCGCGTTCTCATCCCGCTGAAAAATCGCCTCCTCGGTCGCGTTGCGGCTCAAGATGTGCTTGATCCCGAAACTGGAGAAGTGATCATCAAGCGCAACGAAGCGTTTTCTAATGACATCACTCAGATCATTGGTAAAAAGAAAGTCGAACAAGTTGTTGCGCGATCGCCTTTAACCTGCGAATCGGCTCGATCCGTCTGTCAGCACTGCTACGGCTGGAGCTTGGCGCACGCACACATGGTCGATATCGGTGAAGCGGTGGGAATTATCGCGGCGCAATCGATCGGTGAACCCGGAACCCAGCTAACGATGCGGACATTCCACACAGGTGGGGTGTTTACCGGAGAAATGGCGCGACAAGAAAAAGCCAATTTCGATGGTACGGCTCGCGTTCCGAAGCGGCTGAAAACTCGTCCCTACCGGACTCGTCACGGCGAAGATGCGTTGATTGTCGAATCGGCTGGCTCAGAAATCAAAGTCACGCTCGAAGGATCTGGACAGCAGCAAGATTTCACCGTGTCGCAAGGTGCGACCTTGATGGTGAGAGACGGAATGAAAGTCAAAACGGGTCAGATTTTGGCAGAAGTTCCGCTGACTGGACGGGGACGGAAAACAACCGAAAAAGCGTCGAAAGACGTGGCATCGGATCTCGCGGGAGAAGTCCGATTCGCGGATGTTGTCCCTGAAGAGAAAAAAGACCGTCAAGGCAATACCACTCGCACCGCACAAAGAGGCGGTTTGATGTGGGTGCTGTCCGGTGAAGTGTATAACTTACCGCCAGGGGCTGAACCGATCGTTAAAAACGGCGATCAAGTTGAAGCGGGTGGAACGATCGCAGAAACCAAACTCGTCACCGAAAACGGTGGTGTCGTTCGGATCTCCGAAATTCCCACTGAAAACAGCAAAGGCGGACGTGAGATTCAAATCATTACCGCTTCGGTGATGTTGGATCAAGCGCGAGTTCGGGCTGAAACGCACCAAGGGCGCGACCAATACATTCTCGAAACCACCAGCAATCAAAACTTCTTGCTCAAAGCGACTCCTGGAACCCAGGTGACAAACGGGCAAGTCGTTGCGGAACTGAGAGACGATCGCTATCACACCCAGACCGGAGGTATTATCAAATACTCTGGCGTGGAAGTGGGCAAAAAAGGCAAAGCTAAGCTCGGTTACGAAGTGGTCAAGGGCGGAACGCTGCTTTGGGTTCCTGAAGAAGCGCACGAAGTCAACAAAGACATCTCACTGCTGATGGTCGAAGACGGTCAGTACGTTGAAGCAGGGACGGAAGTTGTAAAAGACATCTTCTGCCAAAGCAACGGCGTGATCGAAGTCACCCAGAAAAACGACATTCTGCGCGAAGTCGTGATCAAACCGGGCGATCTTCACATGATTGATAGCTTGGATGAGGTGATCACGCGAGAAGCCACACTGGTCAATCCTGGACAACAGGTAATGCCGGGACTCGTCGCGGATGAACTGCGGTACGCCGAATATGTTGAAACACCCGAAGGACCAGCAATTCTGCTGCGTCCGGTAACAGAGTTCACAGTGCCGGATGAGCCGTCTGTACCAAGCCAAGATTCGACCAAAGAAGATTCTGGACGGGCAATCCGACTCAGAGCCGTTCAGCGTTTGCCTTACAAGGATGGGGAGCGCGTCAAATCGGTCGAAGGTCTGGAACTGCTGCGGACTCAGCTTGTTCTCGAAGTCGATCAAGATGCTCAACTTGCCGCCGACATCGAACTGATTCCCGACGAAACCGATCCAGAAGTCCTGCGTTTACAGCTTGTGATTCTCGAAGCATTGGTGATTCGGCGAGACATTTCGGCAGACGTGACGCAGGGCAGAACTCAAACTGAAGTCATGGTCAAAGATGGCGATCAGATTACGGCGGGAGCTGTCATTGCTCGAACGAAGATTCAGTGTAAAGAAGCGGGTGAAGTACAAGGGATTCGCCAAGGAGCGGAATCGATCCGACGCATTCTCGTCGTGCGTGAAGCGGATACGGTGACGCTCGAAGCGAACAACCCGACCGCCAAAGCAGGCGAACTGCTGATTGCGGGGACGGATATCGGCTCGAAGGTTTCGCTTGAAGAATCAGGGCAGGTTCTCAGCGTCGAAGGCAATCAAGTCACGTTGCGGATTGCTCGTCCGTATCGAGTCTCTCCGGGTGCGGTCTTGCACGTGGATGATGGCGACTTGGTACAACGGGGCGACAATCTCGTACTGCTGATTTTCGAGCGCACCAAGACCGGAGACATTATTCAAGGTCTACCGAGAATTGAGGAACTGCTCGAAGCGCGGAAACCGAAAGAAGGGTGTATTCTCGCTCGTCGGGCGGGAACGGCTCAAGTCGTTTATGACGATGATGATTCGGTCGAAGTCAAGATCGTTGATCGAGAAGGTTTAATCACCGAATACCCGATCGGTCCTGGACAAAACGTAATCATCTCAGATGGTCAGGAAGTCGCAGCCGGAGAACGGCTCACCGATGGTCCGGCGAATCCTCACGAACTGCTTGAAGTCATGTTCAAAGCAAAGCTTGAGGAAGGTAGCCTGCACGATGCGTCCTTGTTCAGCTTGCGTGAGGTGCAAACGTTCCTCGTGAACGAAGTGCAATCGGTGTATCAGTCTCAAGGGATTGATATTTCTGACAAACACATCGAAGTAGTGGTGCGTCAGATGACCTCGAAAGCGCGGGTCGAAGATGGTGGCGATACGACGATGCTACCGGGTGAGCTGGTGGAAATCTACCAGATTGAACAGGTGAATGATGCCATGTCGATTACGGGTGGTGCGCCTGCTCAATACGAACCTGTGTTACTTGGGATTACGAAAGCATCCTTGAACACGGATAGTTTCATCTCAGCCGCGAGTTTCCAAGAAACCACACGGGTACTGACAGAAGCTGCGATCGAAGGCAAATCCGATTGGCTGCGCGGTCTGAAAGAAAACGTGATTATTGGTCGTCTGATTCCGGCAGGAACGGGCTTCAATGCTTACGAAGAAATGGGTAGCCCCGACATTGATCCGGTTTACGATCCGACGGTCTTTGATGAGGATACTGATTTCTCAGATGTCGTTCTTGACGATCGAACTGCTCGTTCTTATGGCTTAGAAACAATGGAAGAGCGTCCAAGTTTCAGCTTTGAGAGCTTTGGCAGTAGTGATGATGGCGATTCTGATTCGGTGTTCTCGCCGATTATTGATGATGACGATGATTTGATTGCTGATGATATGGATGACGATCTGTAGGGTCAGACATCGATAATTTGAAACCTCTCAGAACTAATCTGAGAGGTTTTTTCTTGATGATCTAATTTCCCTTTGCTACATTCCGATCGCAATTCAGTAGTTTTTGAATTTTGCTAGTGGTTGATGACGACAATCCGCTAATCTAGAAGACCAAGGAAAAAATCACATCTCCTCAGTCTTAGGAGTGGTGCTTCATGCCGAATTCTGTCGATCGTCGTCCAATTTTGCTCGATTTTGAAAAGCCCCTCGCTGAACTCGAAGCCCGAATTACTCAAGTTCGGGAGTTGGCAGAGGAAAACGAAGTCGATTTGTCTGATCAGATTGCGCTACTCGAAGAACGCGCGATCGAGCTTCGTAAAGAGATTTTTAGCGGGTTGACTCCCGGACAGCGGCTTCAAGTTGCGCGTCATCCTCGTCGCCCTAGCACGCTCGATTATATTCAGGCGCTCAGTGATGAATGGATGGAGCTACATGGCGATCGTGGCGGTCATGATGATCCAGCGATCGTTGGGGGTGTGGGGCGAATTGAAGGTCGTCCCGTGGTGATGTTGGGTCAGCAGAAGGGACGCAACACCAAAGACAATATTCAGCGCAACTTTGGGCAGGCATCACCGAGTGGGTATCGGAAAGCGATTCGGCTGATGGAACACGCCGATCGTTTTGGAATGCCGATTTTGACCTTTATCGATACGCCTGCGGCCTGGGCAGGACTTGAAGCAGAACAGTTCGGACAGGGAGAAGCGATCGCGTACAATTTGCGCGAAATGTTTTCGTTTGAAGTGCCGATTATTTGCAGCGTGATCGGAGAAGGCGGATCGGGTGGCGCGTTAGCGATCGGAGTCGGGGAACGATTGCTGATGTTTGAACACGCGGTCTACAGCGTTGCACCTCCCGAAACTTGCGCCACGATTTTGTGGCGAGATTCGACCAAAGCGGCTCAGGCAGCAGAAGCATTAAAAATTACCGCTCCCGATTTGAAAGAATTGGGGATTGCGGATGAAGTGTTGCCAGAACCGATCGGCGGAGCGCACAGCCATCCGTTAGAAGCAGCGGAAACTTTGAAAGCGGCAATATTGCGGAATTTGAGCGAATTGGATCAATTGACTCCGCAGCAGAGACGCGATCGACGCTACCAGAAGTTTCGTAACATCGGCGTATTTACTGAAGCCGGGCTGTCTACACCCCTCTAGAAACTGCGGCGCAGATCGACATAATCCCCAAAATCGTGTCGCAGCAGGATATAATTAGTAACGAACGTAACGATTTGTTAAACCCTCTGCTCATTTTTCAACTCCCTGCCAAATCTTCTTACTCAAGCTTTTTTGGTTCTCCGCTCCAGATTTGATCGCTAGGCTCAATCGTGAACGGACTAGCGATTCAGACCAGATTTTTTGCCCCTACTGAGTTTTTCTCATCGAGGATTCATGACTTCCTCCATCGATCGACGTGCCCTGATTACCGGGGCGAGCAGCGGAATTGGACAGGCAACAGCGATCGCTTTTGCCAAAGCGGGAATTGATCTGGTCTTAGTCAGTCGTTCCCAAGCGAAATTAGATGCGGTCGCTCAAGAAGCGCTATCGTTCGGGGTCGATGTCCAGACCTGCGCCTTTGACTTAGCAAATGTTGATCAAGTGCGAGCGCAAATTGAAACCCTCGTTTCTCAGGTTGGCACGATCGACATTCTTGTCAACAACGCAGGCATGGGATACACGGGTGGACTGGCAGAAATGCCACTAAGCGATTGGCAGCGCGTGATTGACCTCAACCTCACCAGTGTCTTTCAGTGCATTCAAGCAATCTTGCCGGGAATGCGGACTCAAAAGCGCGGCACGATTATCAATATCGCCTCGATCGCCGCCCATCAAACCTTTCCCGACTGGGGCGCGTACTGCGTCAGCAAGTTTGGGATACTAGCACTCTCGAAAACCCTCGCCGCTGAGGAACGGGCGCACGGAATTCGGGTTGTAACCCTTTCACCGGGGTCGGTTAATACCCCCATTTGGGATACCGAGACGGTGCAGGCAGACTTCGATCGCGCCGCCATGTTGACCCCAGACATTGTGGCAGACGTGATCCTACAGGCTGCGACGATGAACGATCGCGCGGTGGTAGAAGAGATGATTCTCATGCCAAATGCGGGGACGTTCTGATTCGAGTTTTCTGGTTAGACGCTTTTTTTTGCACACTTAACTTTGCAACAATCATGACTATTGCCTCTCCGAATGGATTCAGCGCGAAAAATTTAGAATCAAGACCCGATCGCAATACGCAGAACGGTCAAGAAGCGAAGATTAATCCGCCGAGTGAAGAAACGCGCGAACAGATGATGGACGCGGTGCGAACAATGCTCGTCGGGGTGGGAGAAGATCCCGAACGCGAAGGCTTGCTGAAGACTCCGAAGCGGGTAGCGGATTCGATGCGGTTCTTAACCAGCGGGTATAACCAGTCGCTCGAAGAGTTGGTGAATGGGGCGATTTTTGATGAAGGGCACAATGAGATGGTGTTGGTGCGCGACATCAATTTCTTTAGCTTGTGTGAGCATCATATGCTGCCGTTTATGGGTCGGGCGCACGTTGCCTATATTCCAAACGAGAAGGTCGTGGGCTTGAGTAAGCTGGCGCGAATTGTGGAGATGTATTCGCGACGGTTACAGGTGCAGGAGCGATTGACTCGTCAGGTGGCGGAGGCATTGCAGGAAGTGCTTCAGCCGCGTGGGGTGGCAGTGGTGATGGAGGCTTCGCATATGTGTATGGTGATGCGTGGGGTGCAGAAGCCTGGATCTTGGACGGTGACGAGTGCGATGGTGGGTGTGTTTCAAGATGATCAGAAGACTCGTGAGGAGTATCTGAATTTGATTCGCCATCAGCCTTCGTTCTGGTAGTCCTTGAGTTGATTGAATAGACTTTGCACACGCTCCAGGTTTTTATCGCCTGGGGCGTTTTCTAATCCGCTTGATAGGTCAATGCCGTCGGGTGTAACTAAGCTCAGTGCATTAGTGACGTTGTTTGGGGTAAGTCCGCCTGCTAGCCACCAATCGCAGGTAGGGCGAAACTGTTTGAGCATTGTCCAATCGATCGTTAATCCGGTTCCGCCTGCTTGTTCTGGATGATACGCATCGAGTAGGAGAACATCGACTTGGGATTGATAGTCGACCGAGCATTTGAGATCAGCTTGCGATCGGATTCGGAGTGCTTTGATCAGCTTGACATTGAGCGATCGGACTTCTTGGCAAAATGCTGGCGATTCGTTGCCGTGGAGTTGAACAACGTTGAGATTGGCGATCGCAATGGTTTCTTGGATGGTGTCGATCGAGGCATTGAGGAACACACCGACGCGATCAATGGATAGCTGATCAGTGATGGCTCGAATGTTAGTGGCTTCAATGTAGCGGGGAGTTTTGGGAACACAGATAAAGCCGATCGCAGTTGCACCAGATTGCTGAATTGCGATCGCTTGATCTAATTTGGTAATGCCGCAGATTTTGACTTGTAAGCCCATTATTAGAAGTGTTTTGTTTCTTCAGCGTACCAAGAAGTGAAAGCCGCTAGAGTAAGAACATCGAACTTCTCTAAAAAATCGTATGGTTGCTAGTTCTAAATTTTCTTTTAGCCCGCAAGAGTATCTTGAATGGGAAGAACGACAAGAGATTCGCTACGAATATGCGGAAGGCGAAGTCTATGCGATGACAGGCGGAACGATTCCTCATAGTGCTATCGCGGTTAATTTTGTATCGCTTCTAAAATCTCACTTACGGGGTCGTGGGTGTCAGGTTCTTAATTCTGATGCAAAGGTCGGAGTTACAGAAAATGGCCCTTTTTTCTATCCTGATGTAAATGTGTCTTGTGATCAGCGAGATCGTACTGCGTTGAAGTTTGTGCAATATCCTTGCTTGATTGCTGAGGTGCTTTCGCCTACGACTGAGGCTTACGATCGTGGGAATAAGTTTGCTCAGTATCGAAAGCTCGAAAGCCTGAAAGAGTATGTTTTGATTAGCTCTGATGCGGTGAATGTTGATGTTTTCCGACTCAATGAAAATAAGAAATGGGAACTCACATCCTACAGTCAAGGGGATGAGATTCATCTAACAAGTGTGGATCTGAAGTTCTCGATCGACCTACTTTATGAAGATATTAATCTTAGTCCTGAAGTGGTTGAGTGAGTGCGATCGATGATTGCAAGTGCGATTGGATTATTTTACCTAGATTCGCGATCGCTTATGATGAAAGAATAGAATTTTACAAAGCGATGCTAAGAGAAAAAGTAAAGCAAGAAATTGAACAGTTGAGCGAAGACCAATTGAAGCAAGTTGAAAGCTTTATCGCTGCGATTCAAGTTCAATCTGAGCAGTCTCAGAAGCCTAAGCGATTTTGGGAGACAGCCACACAAGAAGAATGGCTGAAAGACTTTCGGGAATGGACTCAACAATTTCCCAAAACAGGTGGCAGTTTACCAGATGAAGCATTGGATCGAGAAAGTATTTACGGCGAATGACACGATATCTACTCGATACAAATATCGTTTTACGATTGTCTAATCCATTTGATATTCAGTACGACCTTGCCACTGATGCAGTCTTTAACTTAACGGCGCAAGGTCATCAGTGTGTCATTACTTCACAAGTTCTGATCGAGTTTTGGGTGGTTGCAACCTGTCCTGCAAGAGTGAATGGCTTTGGTTGGAGTACAGAGCAAGCGAAAGCTTCCGTAGAGCAATTGCTCGATCGATTTCCATTGCTCGAAGACCGCTTGGAATTTTTCCAACTTGGCTAGAGTTAGTCTCAATCAGTAGCATCAAAGGAAAGCGATCTCATGATATTCGCCTCATTGCTATCATGCTGACTCACGGTGTTGATCATCTACTGACGCTGAATCCGAATGATTTTGCGATCGCGTCTAACATCACCGTAATTCATCCCCAAACCTTGATGTAAAGCTTTGTCTTTCACAGAATTGCTGTAGAAATATTGCCAACATATTCGATCGCTAGTGTACGAGGCAGGTTTTGTTGTGCGACGTATTGATGGCGATGGTTTGCGATCGCGTCGTAAATCGTGTCGCGATCGTGGGAATGAGCAACGACTTCTCCGCGAATTGGGTTCATTTGGTCGTCGAGCTCGGTGCAGGCAACGATGAGCCATTCACCGTAGTATCGATGCTTCATTTCTTCTAGGGTAAGAACTTCTGACATGAGGTTTACCATCTGAGCGCGATCGTATCATCTCTATTTTCGCTTAGATTCGCGATCGCGTCTAACATCGCCGTGATTCATCCCGAAGCCTTGCAATAAAAAAGCCAGAATTCAAGAAGAACTCTGGCAATTTGGATTTAGAGCGTGTTTGCGTTAGCGATTCTCTTGCTGTTGCAAGAACTGGCGAGTTTCTTTGCCCGGAACATAGCCATACCCGAAATTGGATTGATCGCCATCATCCATAATTTGCGGCGTGATCATCACAACGACTTCTTGGCGGGTGTTGTTGCGGTTGGTGCTTCTAAACAATGCTCCAAGCAATGGCAGATCACCTAAGATTGGTACTTTCGTTACGGAAGCGCGATCGGTTTCTTGAATGATTCCAGATAGGATCAGCGTTTGTCCATCGCGCACTCGAATTGCACCAGACTCTACACTTCGTCCACTAATCAGCGTGATTGGCCCTTGAGGTGTGTTCACTGCATTAGAAGGTGCAGAGATGACCGGATTAACTCGCAATGTGACAAAGCCATTGTCATCAATGCGATCGACTATAAGATTTAGGGTTAGTCCTGCTTCGCGGATGATTGGTTCGCTGACATCAGTGCTTTGCGTTCCATTCACTTGTGTGTTCCTTCTAAATCCGCTGAACACCTCCTGCGTTAGTCGAACCGAGGACTTCTCTCCATCCTGAACAACAACAGTCGGAGAAGCAAGAATCTTTGCATTGCCACTTGTGACTTGCGATTGTAGCCGCGCTAGAAACTGGGTTGGAAACTGAAAGAAACTCGGCAGGTTTCTAGTAATCGTGCCTGCTGTGCCCTGCACAAAGTTTGATGTAACCGTATCTCTTGTGCCTGGAGTAGCTGGAGTACCTGGAACAAATGTGAAATTGCCATTTCCAGTTGGAATCAATCGATCTGGAGTGGCTGGAGTGCCTGGGGTTCCTGCGGTAATTGTCGTCGTTTCAACGCTTGGAGTTGCGAGAGTATAGTCTGTAATTCCAGGTTGCAATGGATTCGACGAAACCCCAGGGGTCGCAGATGGAAAGCTTCCTGTTCCAATTGAGTTGGGAGGAGGGGTTTCTGTGCGTCTAAAAATATTGTTTACGCCATCGTTCAGAATAGTTCTTGTTCCAGATGCAGTGCCTGGAAAATTTACACTCCCGCTTGGATTAAGGAAGATATTACCGCCCTGGTAAGGATTGTCAATGATCGGACGACCTGCTAGGTTCCCTCCAGTTTCTCCCGCTGTTGGCGGTCGGTATTGCCCAAAGTTGAAAACGGCTGCGCCTCGATCGACGTTAAAGAAATTGTTGCCGATGCCAAATGAGAAACTGGTGTTGAAGTCCTCTGTCTTCAACAGGTTCACGTCAACGATTTTGACATTGATGGAAACTTGCCGACGACGGGCATCCAATTGACCCAAAAGGCGAGTCGCAATCTCAACTTTACGAGGTGCGCCTGTAAGTGTGATTGAATTTAGCCTATCATTCGATGATACCGATAATCCTCGCAAAATTAAGGGTGCAGTGCCTTCAGTTGCTCTGAGTGACAGAATCGTGGGGGTTCTTGTTTCGATCGTTCTAGCTGCCGCACCTTCACCGATCGTCTGAACTTCAATCTGCTCAAATGGTCGCTGTGTTTCTGCCCCTTGAGTCGTCAAAAAACCAGAAGCATCTGCAACTGAAACCTGATTCAGACGGATGGTTCGAGAAATGATGTTGCGGGCATCGTCAGGCAGGCGAGGACCGACAAAGATCGTTCGTCCAACACGATTCACATCTAGAGAAGCACAAGCACCACTACCCGCGCCGCCTGCACCGCCCGCGCTACTCGCCACGGGGAGACAAGCAACTCTCAGCACATAGTTGAACACATCTTGAACTGATTCGTTCTGAATATCTAAAGAAATGGTTGGCCCATTCGCTTTAGCAGCCTGTCCAGCGGCAGGTGCGGCTCCACTTGCACCGGACTCACTATAGGCTAAGTTCAAGTTTGCTGCACGAGCTAAGAGCGATAGTACTTCTCGCACAGGCGCATCTCTCAACACCAAACGCGGAATCCGTTCGTTTGTGCCTAAGTCGATCGTTGTTGCTGAGGTATCAATCTGCGAAACTGCTTGATCACCCACCGGAGGCGCAACGGCTCTTCTCATTAAAGGTGGAGTCGGAGCAACGGGAACAGTCGGCTGTCCTTGATTCGGCACTTGAGCGCTCGGTACAAACGGCGCGATCGGCGTAGTCGAATTCGGCATCTGAGCCACGGGAGACATCGGCAACGAAGCCGAAGGAGTCGCCTGAGCAACCGCAATCGGGACAGGCGGAACATTCGTCGCCGCATTCGGAGAGCTTCCGCCACCCGCACCCGACACATTAAAGATTACCCCTTGAGCATTGCGGCTAGCAATTTGCCCGATCGGGGTTGCACTCGTTCCCACAACCGTCACCTGCACCCCATTCGCACCCGACGGAATCACCGAAATTTGCGAAATTCCTGGAGCCGGATTGTTCTGACGAAACGGTTGACTGATCTGGGCATTGAACACATACGCATTCCAAGTATTGCCACGATTGACGTTAAAGACTTGAGGCGCTTTGCCGCCCTGCGTTTCTAGCACCACATCAAAGCCCGAACCATTCGGATTCACTTTGACATTGGTCACTTGAGTCGGGTTTGCAGATGCGGGCTGATGACTGATCAGGGCAAGGGTCGCGGCAGTCATTAAACTGATTGCTCGAAGCTCTTTCACGGATAACACTCCTCTTAGGGGGAATAAGGAACTACAGGGTTAATGTCAGTTCGACAACAGTGGTTCGCTACGATGATGAATCCGGGTCGCCCCCTAAATCCCCCATTTATGGGGGATTTAGGGGGCAGCTATCCGCTCTCAACGCAGCGAAAAAACGATCGAACTACGGCTACACTATTTCTTCTCAGGTGGCGGAACAGCTTGAATCGCTTTACGATCGACTTCACTCAACGGCAAAAGCGCATCCATTTGAAACGTCGCCGTGATCTGATTGTCCGGTTGGCAATTTGTCAGATAGCGAATCGTGCCATCCGGCTGAATCTCGTACAAGCCTTCAGAAACTTTGTTGTCGATCACTTTGACGTCTAAGTTACGCACCAAAAGCAACGGTTGCAGACGCTCGATCGTTCTAAAAATCGACTGCGTTTGGTTAAAGTTGCCGCGAATCTCGATATCGATCGTTTGTCGCTTCAGCTTGTTGTTGATCGGCGCACCGAGCGAACCATCACTGATCACAGCGGCTCCCTTCTCGTCAGGCTTGAACTTCTTCAGCTTCGCCTCAGCCACCAATTGACCAAAGCGATCTTGAAACTCCTGTGCGCCCTGCTGCGTTCCGAACACTCGCTGCACATAAACCGGACAAGCATTAAGCTTCGTATTTCTTGCAGCTAGTAACCCTGCGTTGTTTCGTTCGATCAATTGATTGAGATCAAACAACAACGTATTCAGCGTTTTCTCATTTGCAAACAATCCATAGACCTGATCGCGTTTCTGTTTCGCTTGCGCTAACTGATCCTTCGCATCTTGAATCTGTTTGCGAATCGCGCCTTGTTGTTGAAGCTGCTCGGTTTTCTCTTTCACCTTCGCATCTAAAGCTTGATTCGCTTCTAATGCAGGCATGACCAGATAAGCTGCGATCGCGCCTGCTCCAGCAATCCCCGCAAGACCCAACAACACCCCACTAATGGCAGGCGTAAAGGTGATCCCAAACGCCGTGGGATAGTTTGGGGTATTCTCAAACTCTGAATCAGGAATAAAATCAGCCGTCATGGTTTTTTCGCTCCGTCCGTTTGAGTGGGCGCTTTCGGTTTCGCTGCCGATTCCGAAATCACACCGCGTTCTTTCAAAGCTTCGATCCGAGTCACCAGACCCACCGCCCCTTTACGATCGAGTTCTCGAATCAGTTCAGAAGCAGGCACGTCGTTGATCGCCGTTGAAATCGCGAAAGAAACCTTTCTCGGCAGGCGAGGCGCTTTGAACTCACCCATTTCTCGCTTCGTTCCCGGGAATTCCGGTAGCTGTAGCGTCTTCTCCTCACCCAACTCCGCGCTGATCACTTTGGTCTGGTCGGCTCTCAAGAAGTTCGACTGCTGAAGCGTCAACATAAAATCGTTGACATCATTCATCGAATTCGCAATTCCCTTAATTTCGATGCGTCCTGAAACGGGAGGAGTCGCCCCCGCTGCTGGAGCCGCACCCGCCGCAGGAGCCGCCAAATCGACTTTCTGCTGCGTAATCGAAGCAAGCTGAACACTCGACGGCAAGCGATCTCGAATATCTTGCGTCATCGCTGACCAAGGCTTGATCTGGTTAAATACCGTCGCCAGCGCTTGAGCTTCTTCGGTTGCCAGTTTCGCCTCGGCTTGAATGCTTGATAAGTTCTTTTTCTCAGCTTCTAAGTTGCCAAGCTGAGTATCGAGATCTGCCTGCTGCCGCTCTAGATCCCCGTTTCGCAGGGTGAAAATGCCCCAGAGTGCACCTGCCAACACCGGGAAAAAGATCAGCGCCGCAAACCCCAAATACAACGGACGGCGATCGTCGGGTGAAAGAGTTGGTTTTGCTCCACCACCGTGCCGCTTATCGGGCTTAATGTTGGATCGATCGTTGAGAAAATTGACATCTAAACTGTACATTTACCACGCCTCCCGCAGTCCTAAACCGAGTACCACACCCAGACCGGGGCGCACATTCGATGGAATCTCATCCCCACCAAGCGACAGCGCAGAAACCGGATCAACCAAGCTACAAGGCAGACTCAGCCGCTGGGTAAAAAATTCATCCAACTGCCCGATCGCGGCTCCTGGCCCCGCTAGCATCAATTGAGCAACTTCCAAGTTCTCACCTTGATTCAGGTAGAAATCAACCGATCGCCGCAGTTCGTCACCGAGTTCGCCCAGTACCCGAAGCATTGCCGCCGCTCCCGGATTTCCGCCCGGACGGTTAGAATCTGCGGTCGGGATGGTCATTCCTTGCAGTAAATCAATGTTGCGCGACGGGGGCAAATTCATTGCTCTAGAGAGTGCCGACTGAATTTGGTACGTCCCAATCGGCACAGTTCGCGAAAACTGAGGAACGCCATCGACCGTAATCGAAATTTCAGTGCTTTCAAACTCGATATCGACGATCGCAACTGCTTCTTGCGGTGCAAACTGTCTCAACTGCTCTCGAATCGTCCGAATCAGCGAGAAACTGCTAACTTCCAGCACATCGACCTGCAAACCCGCTTGCTGAAACGTATTCAAGTAGGTATCCGTCACTTCTTTGCGCGTTGCAACAAGCAGAACCTGAACTTTCTCGATTCCGTCTTCATCCACAAATAGACCGAGCTTTTGGTAATCGACATCCGCTTCCTCGCGTGGAAACGGCAGATACAGCCCCGCTTCTTGATTAAGAACCATTTCGCGCAATTCTCGATCGTCGAGTTCGGCTGGAACAGGAATGATCCGAGTCACCGTATCGCGTCCACCCGGAACCGCTGTTGCCACCTGTTTCACTTTAATTTTGTGTTCGGCTAACGCAGATTGAATAATCTCTGCCATCGCGGGCGGATCGGTAATTTGCCCTTCGTGAAATACGCCTTCAGGAACGGGAACCGTGGCATAAGTGCCGAGCCGAAATCCTTGCCCTTGTTTGCGAAGTACCGCAATATTCAGGCGATCGGCGGCTAACTCAATGCCAACCCCCCTTGATTTTTTTGAGAATAAACTCTTGATGTCAACCACTGTTTGTTAGCCCGCTATGAGTGAATGAGTAACAGGTTTCTGCAATCGAGAATTGCAGTCTTGCTGAGGTTCGGAGAAGCTTGGGTAATCACACGCAAAGTAACAAGGAAACCTGCTACTGTAATGAGAATCGATCGAGATCCGTCTCTGGTGTAACGAACTTAGACTGCCCAGGTTTTTACAAGAATGAACAACTCGTTTCAAGAAAGTTGAAAGATCTCTAAAATCCCTGTTATTGGAAAGTTTGAGCAACTGAAAATGAGCGAATTTCAGGGAGAAATCACTCTAAATTGCTCAATTTGATGTAATTTTTTTGACTATAAATTGCAATTTTCCAGGTGTAATTCGCTCAACTAAGTATCGCTACGGAAGCTTCCTCAATGTAAGAAATGACACGCCTACTTGTGCATACTACACGCGATTTGAGAAACGGCACGATCAATTTTGTAAGAGAGAGTTTGAGATTGACAGCAACCGGGCAAGATGCCCGACCCACAGTTATTTGGTATCCACTGTTGTTTAGTATTTAGAGTTTAGTATTTAGATCTGGCTACTTAGAAAATGCAGATTCTGAAATGATTGATGTCATCGTAATCGGGAGCGGAATTGGGGGATTGAGCTGCGCAGCAATTTTGGCACAGTATGGCTTTAAGGTTGTGGTGTGCGAAAGTCATGCGATCGCTGGAGGAGCCGCCCACGGATTTGAGCGCAACGGGTTTAAGTTCGATTCTGGCCCTTCGCTGTATTCGGGGATGTCTTACAGTCCGTCTCCCAATCCGCTGAGGCAAGTTTTAGACGCGATCGACGAAGACATCCAGTGGCTCAACTACGATACTTGGGGCTGTTGTCTGCCAGAAGGCACGTTCGATACGCAAGTGGGAGCCTCACAGTTTTGTGAAGTGTTGCAGCAGCTACGCGGAGAAACAGCGGTTGCAGAATGGCGACGATTGCAGGAAGTGATGGCACCCTTGGCGAAAGCTGCGATCGCGCTTCCTCCCGCTGCGGTGCGATACGATTTTGGTGCGCTCCTGAGTGTGGGACAGTTCCTACCGTCGATGCTACAAAATGCGATCGGGTTCTCCAAACTCACCGGAGCATTTTCGCCCGTGATGGATCAAGTGATCACTGATCCATTCATTCGCAATTGGTTAGATTTGTTGTGCTTTCTATTGTCAGGATTGCCCGCTGATAGTACGAATGCTGCTGAAGTTGCATTTATGTTCGCAGATTGGTATCGCCCGAATGTACAGCTAGATTATCCAGCGGGTGGCAGTGGTGCGATCGTAGATGCGTTAGTTCGTGGCTTAGAGAAACGAGGCGGCAAACTGAGGCTCAATGCTCATGTTGAGAAGGTATTAGTTGAGAATCAAAAGGCGATTGGAGTTCGATTACGAAACGGCGAAGAACTGCGATTGCGCTATGTGGTTTCAAATGCTTCGATCTGGGACACGCTTAAACTCGTTGATTCTTTCCCCAAACGATTTCACACAAAGCGCCAAGCGACTCCCACTTGTGAGAGCTTTATGCACTTGCATTTAGGCATTGATGGTCAAGGCTTAGACTCGATTGCTTGTCATCATATTGTCGTAAACGATTGGAGCTTAGGCATCACTGCACCTCAAAATGTGGTTTTGATCTCAATTCCATCGCTGCTTGATCCGTCCCTTGCACCCGCAGGAAAGCATACAATTCACGTTTACACCCCTGGAAATGAGCCTTATGAACTTTGGGAGCAGTGCGAAGCTTATCCGCAACTGAAACAACAACGTGCTGAGGTGATGTGGAAAGCTTTAGAACGAGTGATACCAGATGTTCGATCGAGAACAGAACTATCTTTAGTCGGAACGCCGCTGACACACGAACGCTTTTTGCGTCGATACCGTGGAACTTATGGAGCAGCGATTCGCGCAACGGATGGATTGTTTCCCAGTGCTATAACTCCGATTTCAGGCTTGCTGTGCTGTGGTGATTCGACATTTCCGGGAATTGGATTGCCTGCGGTTGCCGCAAGTGGAATGATTGTGGCAAATACGATCGCGCCTATTAGCAAGCACTTAGAGTTGTTGAAGCACATTCAATAAGGGACTTGACGTTAGATAATGTCAGTTCGATGAAGCTTGTCGCTTCGTTGAGAGCGGCTTGCGCCCCCTAAATCCCCCATTCTGGGGGATTTTGAACTGATGGAGACAAATTTGATTGCGTGGATGAGTTTCTGAGACAACACTTCTGTCATTTGATAGCTACAAGTTTGTTTCTCAAGTCAGTTCCGTCCAACTCTCAAAGTCCTCCAGAATGGGGGATTTAGGGGGCTGAACCCACGGATACCGAAGCGAAAAAGCTTGTCAAATTCAGGTTGAATCCACCATTTTGAAAGGCTATAAAACCGTGATCACTTGAGCATTGATGCGAGAAAGCGTTCGGTATAGTAAAGCGATAGCTGATTACTAACACCATTAAAAACCGCATCAAATGCGTGTTCTGCCCAAGGAATTTCAATGAATACCGCAGTATTACTATTCTGAACCAATTTCTCAGATAGACTGCGACCAAATTTAGACTGCACGATATGATCGCGACTTCCGTAGATTAGCAATGTCGGCGGAAGATTCGATCGTACTTTTTGATAGGGCGAAGCTTGACGATACAGATCTGAAAGCTCTACCGGAGTTCCGCCGAGAAAAGCCCGCAACACTTCGCGACTGTTGATCGGATCGGGAAATGGCGGATTGTTATATCCTTCAGTTAGCTCAACGGGACTGTAGTAATTGACCACTGCTCGAAAGGGAAAAGCATCGATCGCATAGGCCGTTAACATTGCTAAATGTCCTCCTGCGGATCGTCCCATGATTGCCATACGATCGAGATTTACTTCATATTCATCCGCGTGTTGCTGGATGAACTTCATTGCTGTTTTGATATCTTCGATCTGAGTTGGAAACTTATACTGCGGGGCGTGTCGATAGTCGATCGCTAAAACGGTATAACCTTGTGCTGCGATATATTGACTAAATTGTTCATTTGCATTCGGAGTTCCAGTTCTCCAAGCTCCTCCATAGATCATGACGATCGCTGGATTGGTTCCCGCCTGCATTGGGCGATACACATTCATTGTGAGCGGCACGTTATCGGGATTTGCAACGGGAATGTTGAGAGTGTGGCGAACTTCAGGATTAGGAATTCCTCGAAACGCATCGAGTAGGACAAAGGGTGCAGGTCTAAAGCTTGGTAAAACGCGGATGTCTCCCAAGCTCGATTTCATTGCAGTTGTTGCTCGTTGTGCTGTTGCCGGAAATTGTGCAGCAGGAAGCAAGCTTAAACTGAGAGCAAATAGCATTCCGATCAAGATCGGCAAGAATTTGAGGCGAAACAAAGCAAGCAAAGCCGCGATCGTATTCGTCACAATCAGCCAATAACTAATCTCCGGTGCGCCAACACTCAGCGGCAACAGTGAAAAAATCGGCGCAGGAACCACAACCCAAAGTGAAACAAAGAAACTCACTAAGCTGAATAAAATAATCAGAATTTGAACAATCATTTTTTACACAATCAATTGATAAGCGAGTTCCTGAAATAATCGATCGACATTCTCACCTGTTTTGGCAGAAGTTGGATAGATAGTATGTGCCTCACTGTAACGCGCTAAAGCTGTTTCTAAGATATCTGCATCAATTAGATCTGCTTTGTTGAGCGCGATCGCAATGTAACTATCTGGGTTAATCGATAAAAATTGCTGTGTATAGTTTGTAAGCTGTTCGAGGGTTTCTGGCTGAGTCGTATCACCGACAATAATTGTACCCTTTGCACCTTGAAGATAGCTGGATGAAATCGACTTAAATTTGGTTTGCCCTTCGATATCCCAAATCGCTAACTGTAGCGATCGAGTTCCAGTTTCTATCAATCAATATTACCGAGTCGGTCGCGTACATCGTCTTTCGCAATATCACTCATTGTCTTGTTCTCAAAAACTCGAAGTTGATAGCACCGGGTTAGCTTCCAGACTCGGAAGTGATCGTAATCATTATGCTCAATTTTGCCTGTTCTTCAATGGAATTAAATAATATTGTTGAGGGAAAATCGTTAGTCTGTATCGTATTGCCGGGAAATATAGCTGGAGATCGCTCTCCCTGCTCCCCGATACAGCGCAAAGTAATCTCGGCTCACCCGATCGCCCTCTGCCGAAAGCTGATTAATTCCAATCCCATTCCGCCCCAACTCTTTTCCAGAACTATGAATGTAGCGATCGTCACCCAAATAAAGCCCTACATGAGTTGCTTTCTCAGGCGTGCCAAAAAACACTAAATCGCCCGGAATCAATTCCTCAACAGGCTGTAAAAATGCTTCTTGCTGATAGGCATCTCTTGGCAACCGAATCCCAACCGACGCAAATGCTGCCTGCATCAATCCCGAACAATCATAGTTCGGTGCAACCGTTCCACCCCAGAGATATTCGTTTGGAACCGACATCGCCGCTTGAGTAAACGCAATGATTTCAGGAATACGATCGCGAATCTCTGCCGCTGTCCAAATCGATACTTGATATGGCGTTTCTGTCTTCTCTAAAAACTTCAAATCACTCGGATCAAGCCATCCCGAATAATCATCTTCACAAGTCATCCCCTCGATCGGTGAATCTGAGAGAATTTTAATATATCGACCCACTGCCGCTTGAGTTGCCAATCGATTTAAATCGGGTGAATCGTAGAGATTGAGATTCGCGATCGTGCGATATTGCATAAGACGGAGGTTTCACTGAGCTATGACATTTTTTCACAAAGACGAACAATTAGAAACTTTGGGCGATCGAGTCTTGCAATCGACTTGGGCAGAGTTTCCCACACTCGCCCCGAATCAAATTGCAATGACTTGGATTGTGTATGACTCGCCCGTGTTCGTCAATACTGGCGGCGCAATCCGTCCAGAAGAATTTTGGCAGCGATTGCCGAGAGGCTTTGCCTACCGAGCTGTTGAGGATATCTATCCCGCCAGCGTGGTCAAACTATTTTACTTAGTCGCCGCCCACGAATGGTTAGAACGCGGCATGATTCCACCTTCGGCAGAACTCGATCGAGCGATTCGCGATATGATTGCCGATTCCAGCAATGATGCAACTGGACTGGTCGTAGATGTCTTGAGCGGCACTACAGGCGGGCCCGAACTTCCCCCCGCCCCATTTGAAACCTGGAAATATCAGCGCAACATCATAAACCGCTATTTCCAATCGCTCAACTGGTCAGAACTCACCACGATCAATGTGAATCAAAAAACGTGGTGTGACGGCCCGTATGGAAGAGAGCGAGCCTTTTACGGCGAGAATTTTGACAATCGCAATATGTTAACGACGAACGCGGCAGCAAAGTTATTGCATAGTATTGTAGGCGGCGTTGCAGTGACACCAGAGCGATCGCAGTCGATGATGGAATTGATGAAGCGATCGTTAAATCCCGCCGATCTCGAAGCCGATCCTGAAAATCAAGTCGTTGGCTTTATCGGTGGCGGCGTTCCCCAAGTCGCCAAAATCTGGTCAAAAGCGGGATTGATGAGCCGAGTTCGCCACGATGCGGCTTATGTTGAATTGCCCGACTTACAGCCCTATTTGCTCGTCATCTTCACCGAAGGCAAATCACACAGCGACAATGAAGCGATTCTGCCGTTTGTCACTCAGCAAATTAATGAAGCGATGAGAGAAATCTAACGGCAATCTTTTCCGTAGACGATCGCTTTTCCGTCTTCGGTCATCTGCTCACACACCACGCCCGAATGCTGCCACAGTTGAAATTGATGCCAAAGTTTCGGTGTATTCTGAATGCCGAGAATCAAGCAACCGACCCCAACGGAGAAGCCCATCATCATTTGGTTGAGTCGAATCATGAATCGTTGTGGTTAAACTGCTTTTCTAGAATGCCCGATCGAGCTTTTTCCGTCTGTGATACGAGTCAACATATACGATCAAGCAAAATCCTGCGCCTCTAGATGAATTTGAGCAATCTTCGATACAGATTTCCAGCCCAAATCCCGTCAAAATTACGATGTGTCCTAGAGTCAAATCACCATAACTCGGCTCCCGCAAGGGAGCTATTTTTCTTTTAAACTGAGAAGGGCGAAATTGGAAACTGTCATGATTCAAGCGCTAAAGAAACCTGTCAGTCTTGATGAGTTCATCGATTGGTATCCAGAGAACTCAGAACTTCATTATGAACTGCGCCGAGGAGTGATTATTGAAATGCCGAAACCTAGAGGCAAGCATTCTATTGTTGCAGGCAATTTGACCTTTGATTTAGGTTCAGTTATCCGTCAAGCAAAATTTCCTTTTGTGATTCCTAAAGAATGCGTTGTTCGCTCTTTAGACGGTGATTCAGCATATGAACCCGACATCATTGTTTTAGACAATACTGCACTGGCAAATGAATCACGTTGGGAGAAATCATCACTAATCGAAAACGGCGCAACAATTCGGCTGATCGTTGAAGTGGTCAGCACAAATTGGCGTGATGACTATCTCACGAAATTGGCAGATTATGAAGCGCTAGGCATTCAAGAGTATTGGATTGTCAATTACGCTGCTTTGGGGGGTAGAAGATTCATTGGCAATCCTAAACAGCCGACTTTATCAATTTATGAATTAATCGACGGAGAATATGAGGTTCGGCAATTTCGAGGAAGCGATCTCACTCTTTCCCCACATTTCCAGAATTAGCACTAACGGTTCAACAGGTATTTTCAGCAGAATAAAAGCAAAACGAGGAGCAAGACTAAGCCCAACTCCTCGTTTCAAAATACGATCGAACCTTTAGTTCACCACTTCCGCAAGTTCTACCACTTGTCCCGTAAAGTCTTTCACTAGAAAATTCAGCGGCTTTTCGCGACGGATTTTATGTTTGATTCCGCGAGACTGAACGCGAAGCAGAATTTGATCCAAACAATCTCGATCGAAGCACACATGACGTTGACGATCTTTTTCGCCCAGCGTCGCACCAGAAATTACATGAAGCTGAGTATTTTTCTTCAGTTGATACCACAAACCATCGTTACCATTGCCGCGTGCGGTCGTGCTGCCCATCGAACCCGATAGATACATCGGATTCACACCCGCCGTTCCGAGCGACTGTTCGTAGTTATAGTAATAGTGCAACGGAACCTCAGCAACCGCCAACTTCAGCATTCCACCATAAAAGTCGCGGGCACTTTCAAGATCGGAAACCATCACCGTGTGAACTTTGGGCGCACTCGTCAGGAAAAGCCACATCGCAACGGCATACGCGCCGAGCAGCATGACCATGATGCCTTGGGTAGAAAACAAGCTATCCATATATAAAAATAACTAACGCAACGGGCTGGCTAAAAGAAGTCTATTTATTCTATCAACACCAAAGCGGGGGCATCCGCAAGCTTTAGGAAATCACAACGTTTCCGGCTCAAATGCGGAAAAAATGTGCCATTTTCCCCTAAACCTGTATATATTGGTTAACCCGACCTTGGCACTACTTATGAAAGCTGTCGCGATACCAACCTTTCCAGAGGCACATCACCCGATCATTAAAGCGTTGTTTCATCACAGCGACCAAGAATTACTGACGCTGTTTCAGCGCTATCCTGATTCGGGGCAGTTCTTCACGGCGCTGTTTTGTCGCTACAGTCCGATCGTGTATTCGCTGATTTCGCGATCAGCAAAATCTCCAGTTCAGTCTGAGTATTTGCTGGCGTTAATTTGGCGGCACGTTTTTCACGAATTAGCGGGAGTCGATTTACGCGCGTTTAGTCAAAGCGGTTCGACCTTTCAAACTTGGCTGTTAGCGGTCACAGCATCGGGAATCAATGAAGCTGAACTGCCCCCGGTTGAAGAAATTCATTACGAGATTCGATCAGCATCTCCGCCGTTTTGGTGTTATCTCGATCGAGCTTTGGAACAGTTGCCGCCCACGACTCGATTGATGGTAGTAATGGCGCAAACGTTTCACTGGGGCGAAACGCGAATTGCTGCGTATTTGCAAGCAGAAGGGGAACAATTTAGTCCGGAAGAAGTGAAAGCCCAGTTGCAGGAAGGCTATCGATCGTTGGAGAAACTTTTACCCGAAGACATTAGAACGATCTATCTAGGTGGGAATTCTATAGAGCAGAGGTCGGTTTCCGAGTCGGAGGCTGATGCTCTCGATCAAAGCCTAGAAGAACTCGAATTTTTCTGATGTCAAATCTCAAACTCGCTCTGTCGATCGCTGGAATTCTACTGCTCACGGGAACTCCCAGCTTCGCATCCAGCCTCACTCGTCAGCTCAATGTTCCGTTCAATAACGGTACTCAGGGCGCAACACGAGGAACCGCCGATCGCTATGTTCAATCAGGCATTCAAGCGCAACAATCCGGATCGCCCGATCAAGCGATCTCGGATTGGCAACAAGCGATCGATCTCTATCGCCGTATCGGAGAAGTTCCGGCACAAGGGCGCGTCTACGATCTTCTCGGCATGACCTACATTAATCTCGGTCGCCTAGATGATGCTGAGAATTCGTTTCGTCGCAGCTTGGGGATCGCCCGCGATCAAAACAACACTATCCGCCAAATTTACGGCTACAACAATATCGGGCAAGTGATTCTGCAACGCGGTCAAACTCGCGAAGCAGCTCAATCATTTTCAGAAGGCTTCAGACTGGCACAAAGCATCAAAGACCGCTCTGGACAAGGTTTATCGCTGAGTAATCTCGGTTGGGCGACTTACGCACAAGGCAATTATCGAACTGCGATCGCTTATCTTGAACAAGCCCGCGATTTTCGGGATCAAGCAAAAGATCCGGTCGGAGCCGCAAACACGCTGAATCATTTAGGGGCGGCATATTTAGCGATCGGCGATGCTCGATCGGCATTTAGCGCCCACGATCGAGCGATCACTTTGGCACAGCAAAGTGGCGATCAATCCGCTCAGTTTCGCGCTTTCGATGGCTTGATGCAGGCGTATCGCGGTATGGGACAAGAAAATCGCTTTATCGAAATGTTGGATCAGCGCTTAACAATGGCAACCGAGAAGAATGACGCTTGGCAAATGCTAACTTCGCTGAAAATGATGGCGCAGCATCAACGGCAGTCGGGCAAGCTAACAATGGCAGAAGGCTATTATCAGCAAGCTTTTTCAGTGGCTCAAAGATTAAGTGCACCCAGAGAGCAAGACTATCTGAGAGAACAACTGGGACAACTGCGATCGCGTAAATTCAAATGGTGATTTTCAAGCTTCTCAATCCAACTTTAGTGAGTGTAGAACCATGAAACGATTCTTCTACTTGGCTGCAACTCTATTCTTATTCGCAGAGTCAAGCAAGCCTGTCAGCAGTCACTGACTTCGACTCCGAAACCACAGAAGTTATTCGCGGAGTCGTCAAGGAACGAGTTTGCACGAATCCAGATACGAAAGCGTATTTGAAGCAGGGCTATTCTTACTACTACTCTTACGTCGGCAAGGATAAGAAGCCGATACCAAATTCTCGATCGCTCCAGCAGATTGCGGCTTTTAACGCACTCAGGAAGTTTGCGCCCCGTGAATTTTGCCGTTGGGCATGATTGCGCCTTGAAGATTGGCTCCTGTGAGTTTGACCATTACACGATCGTCAAATCCCACTTTTGCCCCACGCAAATCTGCCCCGCGCAAATCCGCCCCGCTTAAGTCCGCTCCAATCAAATTCGCCTCTCGCAAATCCGCCCCGCACAAATTCGCCTGCAACAAATTCGCCCGAAATAGATTTGCTTTTTCTAATTTCGCGCCTTCGAGATTTGCTTTGTGCATAAACGTATCGCTCAAATCTGCATGAGAGAGATTCGCGCGACTGAGGTTATAGCCAGAGAGATCTTTCTCTTTTAAATTTTGTCCACTCAAATCTTTCCCGGTCATATCCGGCGTTTGTGGACGTGCATGAGATTTTGGTGGTTGATGGTACTCGGCGCGGTAATGCGACTGACGATAGTAGTTCTGAGTATTGTCAGGAGGTTTCGGCGGCTCAGATTTCTGATTTGCATCGGTCGATCGAGGTTGATCCGATCGACCATTCGCTTCGGAAGATTGGGAATAATTCGGTCGGGGATAGGGCTGATAAGTATGATAATTCGGGCGTGAATTCGAGGAGTGTTTCTCTGAATTCCCCTTCGTTGAATGCCCGCTGCTCGAATGTCCGTTCGTTGCGTTTCCGTTCGTTGAATGCCCGTTTGATTGCCGACCGCTCGACGAGTTTCCATTCGTTGATGAAGTTGGTGGACGATAATAATAAGACTGGTAATAAGTTTGCGAGGCAGGTTTCGGTTGAGCCTCAGCAGGTTTGGCAGCCGTACCGTTTTTGAAATGCGATCGCAAAGTGTCCCGCGCGTGATTCAATTCCTTGATCTTGGCTTCCGCTTTCTGCACCAAACGAGGATTGTCCTTTGGCACACGATCAGGATGCCAAATAAACACTAGATCTTTATACGCCTGGTTGACCTCTTCGAGCGATGCCCCAGGCTCTAATCCGAGTAATTGATAGCAGCGTTCTAGCTCGCTCATCTACTTCACCATCCTACGCGATCAACCAGTATGACTGTGATTACTCACTCACCCATTCTCCCTAGAATGAAGTAGAAAGTTTGCTTTGGTTCAGTCTACCGAGTTCTTCTGCTTCTTGTCTCAGAATAAAGAGTGATTTAATCTCGTTAACTGAATGATTAGATTTATAAATCAATCAAAAAAAGGAATGAGGCTTCCCTTATGGTACTCAAGCCTCATTCCTTTTGGATCGGACAGCACCGAAAATTAACGGAAGACCCCAAAAATACCGAGCGCTGGGCCTAAGACCGTTCCAATGCCTTCGGTGAAGCTCTGGAAGCCGGTTTTCCGAACGACGATCGTGTCGCCTGCTTGCAAAGGCGGATTCTTCGCTTGGTCAATTCCACGCGAGAAATCGATTTCGACGTTACGCCGATCGACCGTACCATTCGGCTGAAGTCGGATAAATTCGACTTGATTGCGCTTTGCCCCCCGCGCAAATCCACCCGCCGCCAATAGTGCTTGGTTCATGGTCGTGTAAGGCGCAACTTGAACTGCTCCCGGTTTTTCGACCTGACCGACGACATTGACGGTGATCAGTTCCGGCGAAATCACGCCTCGACCCATGATCGCCGCATCTTCTGCGTTGACACCTGCTGTTGCCATCGGGACGATTACACGATCGCCTTCTTGCAAAATGATGTCTTGCTTACCGTCGCCTTCTTTTAGCAAGCTCATCAAGTTGACTTTGATTACTTGCTCTGAGCCATTCGAGACGGTTCGCTTCACTTCGATATCTCGGATGTCCGCCCGCTGTGTGATGCCGCCTGCTTGCTGAAGCGCTCTTGTGATCGTCGGCGCTCTCAAACGCTGTGTGACTGCGTTTGGTTGTCCAGGAGCGGCTCCAGTTGCACCTGGATCAGCTTGTGCGATCGTTTCTCCGCGAACCGTTTGCGGCCCCGGACGATTGACTTCACCTGCAACGATGACGCTAACGGGTCGATCGAAGCTTGCGCCCAAACTCGAATTCGATAACTCGCTTGCGTTAGAAAGATTCAGTGCGGTTGCTGCTGGAATGACGACGCTATCTCCGTCTCGCAATTGCACGTCTTGAGAGAGATCACCGGATTTCAACAATTTGTCCAAATCGACTCTAAAAGCTTGGACTCCACCGCCACCCGGACGACGACGAATGATTTCCACCTGCTTAAGATCTGCCGATTGTTTGATTCCGCCTGCCATTTGTACCATGCGGCTCAGGGTCGGAATCCCTGTGTCACCAAGCGTCGTGGTGTAAGTTCCGGGACGCGAAACTTCGCCAGAAACGGCAACCTGGATCGGGCGTGCAGCAAGCAAACTGACAGTAATCACAGGACGAGTCAGATATTCGCTGTAACGACGTGCCAACGTATCAGAAGCTTGACGCATCGTTAAGCCTAGCACTGAGACACTGCCCGCTAACGGCAGATTGATCGAGCCGTCCGACATCACTTGATACTCACCGCTGTATTCTGGCACGCCAAAAATATCGAGTCGGACTCGATCGCCAGAACCCAATAAGTAGCCTTCATCCACTCGAACGGGCGCGGCACTCGGAGCAGCAGGCGATTGAGAGCGACTGCCTGAACTTTGAGCCATCGCAGGAGCCGCAAGGGCGGTCAATCCAAGTAGCGTTACCATCATCAGCGGGTTAGGCTGAACCTTTCTAACTGCTGAATTCAAATTCATAGATTTCTTAAATCTCCTATGCACAAACAGTCCGAGTCATTTCTACGATCGCAGCCTGATACACCCCTAGCGTTTCTTGATGCACTCGTTCCACTCGCAGCCAGTCTAAATTAGTCTGGGCGCGAAGTTTCCAAGCTTCCAGGTCTTCGTGACACTGAAGCAAACTTGAAAGTGCCTCAGAGAGCGCTCCGACATCTCCAGATCGAACGAGTTGTCCCGCGTTTCCTCCGTCGAGGACTTCGGGGATGCCGTCTACGTCGCTCGCCACGATCGCACATCCAGCCTCCCGTGCCTCGGAGAGCGCCAAGCCAAAAGGTTCTTGACGCGATGCGAGAACGAAAACATCAGTCGAAAGGAGATAGCGTTGCGGCTCAGTTTGAAACCCCTCAAAGTGAATCCGCTGTCGGTGAGGGCTTTTCTGCGCCTGTCGCTCAAACGCTGCGCGATGGGGACCATTTCCTACTAAATATAAATGGGCGGTCGGATGTTCGTCAGCTATCTGCACAAAGGCTTCAAGTAAGTCATGAATTCCTTTGCGATGGCATAGTCCGGCAACGGTTGTAATGGCAGGATGCTGTAATGGTAGGGGTTTGATGCGATCGAGAGGGGGATGGCGCGGACTGCCGATCGTGCCATTGGCGACGACGTGCAGTTTCCGTACAGGGATGCCTCGACGTTGCATTGATCGAGCAACGGATCGACTGACTGCAATGACTCGATCGGCGATTCCCATCAGCGTGGCGTGAAATTGCCATTCATTGTGAACGGTTGAAATCAGGACGTAGCTAGAGTTTCCACGCAATAGCTTTGCGAGAATTACGCCAGTTACCATGTGCGTATGGACAACATCCGGTGAAAATGCTTGCGTGATCTCCCGAAACAATTGAGTATTATTTATCACTTTCAAGGGCGATCGAGGAATTGCAATCGTAAAATGCCGGATCTGATATTGCTTCATTAAAGATTCATATTCACCGCCGCTAGACGCGATGGCGACCTCAAATCCTGCTTGTGCTTGACAACAGGCAAGATCGATCGCGGCGTTGACAATGCCGTTGCCGATGTCTTGAACGTGATTGAGGACATGAAGAATTCGCATCTCGGCTATAACAAGCTCTCTACAAGTGCCACGTATTGATCAACGATGCGATCGCGCTCAAATTCCAGGGATCGCTGTTTGAGAACGGCACGATCTACCGGGGTATCTAGCATTTCTAAGATGGCGATCGTCATCGCATCTGAGTCAGCGACTGGAATTAGCCTACCGTATTTTCCGCATTCTAGAATTTCGGCGGGCCCACTCGGACAATCTGTGGAAACGACAGGCGCACCACATGCAAGCGCTTCTGCAACCACATTTCCGAATCCTTCAAACCGGGAGGATAAGACAAATAACGCGGCTCTAGATAAATAAGCGTAGGGATTTTCGGCAAATCCGGGCAAAGCGACATCTTGTTCAAGTCCAAGTCTTTGAATCAATTCTTCTAATTGCGATCGCTTTTCCCCTTCACCCAAAATGATCAACCGAACGGGGCGCTGTTCTCGCACTTTTGCAAATGCAGTGATTAACGTTGAAAAATCTTTCTGACTCACTAATCGCCCAATTCCTAAAATAACGGGCGGTTCTCCAGGGTTGAACCAGGGATGTTCTAGCGGTTCTTCGCTTTTGTGAAAAACTTCTGGTGTGACCACAGGATTGTAAATCACTTGGATACGATCTAAAGGAAGCTGCGCCAATTCTGCGACATCCTTTGCCGTTCCCCAAGAGGCGGCGACGATCGCATCTGATTTTGGATAAAGCCAGCGCACCATCCGCGATCGTAATTTGCCAAAAGTCTGTCCTTGATGGCTTCTGAACTGCTCGGATAAATAGGTCTGAACGCACATTACAATGCGAGTTGAAACGCCCGATCGTGCCCAATATGCCGAGCTTAAGATGTCGAGCGCTGAGAATAAAATTGCGGGTTGCTCTTTTTCTAGGTAGCGACGTAGAGCGATCGTTTTAGAAATCAAGACGGGGAATTTTGCCTGCAAATCTACTAGCCGAACTTCCGGTGGAACGCGATCGAGATACTCTCCTTTGGCTTCAGCTAGAACCAAATCGACTTGCCACCCGCGTTCTGCAAGTCCGATCGCGAGATACAGCATGGCGCGTTCGGCTCCCCCCCCGGCTAAAGCAGGCAGAAAGACGCTGATCAGAGGTTTGACATTCATAGGCTGACAGTCATGTTTTCGGGCAGAGACAGACCCTTAGCATGATGCAAGATCAAAAAAAAATCGTCCCTCTGTAGTTTAGAAGACAGGAATTTGTCCGTAAGAATTCGATATGTCGATCGGGCTATTTCATCTGAAAGATTTCGCCAACCGACTGTGTAAATGCTGGTGAATTTGAGCATTCGTTTCAGCTAATTGGAATTTTTGACGGGCTTGCTGTTGAGCAACTGCGGCAACTTTTGATGCTTCGGTCGGGAATTGGCGACAGTGTTCGATCGTAGTTGCCAATTCTTTTGAATCATCCGGTAAAGTGAGCCACCCGGTAACATCGTGATCAATCAGTTCCGGTGCTGCGCCTGCTTTTGCTGCGATCGTCGGTTTGCCACAAAGCATCGATTCAACAATAACCCGCCCAAAAGGTTCAGCAGCGATCGACGTATGAGCGACGACCTTACAAAGTTTCATCAGTGGAATTACATCGGTGCGAAAACCGAGAAATTTTACGCGATCGTGCAATCCCAATCGCTCAACTTGCTGCTGTAATTGCTCGACATATTCTTGCTCTCCGAACAAAGCATCGCCAACAAAAATCGCGCTGACGGTCTGATCGCAATATTGCAAAGCTTCGAGTAAAACGTGCTGTCCTTTCCAGGGCGACAAGCGACTGAAATGTCCAACGACAAAGCGCCCTTCTAGCCCAAGTGACGATTGCAACTCGCTAACATCAATTTCAGCCGCGTATTGGTCAGGCTCGAATCCGTTGTAAACCACTTCAACTAATTCTGGGTTTCCGCCTGCTTCAATGAATGCGGCTCGACTCGCCTGAGAATTTGCAATCACTAATTTCGCTCGATTCGCCATCAAAACGGCTAAACGGCGATTTATCTGACTAAAGTGATCCGGCGAAAGAATATCGTGCAGATGATAAACGAGCGATCGACGAGAAAGAAAGCTTGCGCTCGCGCCAACGACTAACGCTTTTTGGGTATTGGCGTAAATCGCGTCATATTGACGGCTCAAATTTGCAACGCGAGTAATCAAAGGTAACAACTGGCTGAGGCTGAATAATCCCGCGATCGCACCACTCGACTTACGCACAGCAATCGCTTTTTCTGCCAAAACCTGAACCGGAATCTTTCGCTCTTCTAAGCGTTGCCGGAAGTCGCCATCTTCAAACAGACCGACTAAGCACAAATTCTGATAGGCAGTTGCCACATCAAGCAAGCAGAGTTCTGCCCCTCCAGACTTGCCCGTTTGATCCAGAAATAGAAGTCTCACACCGCTAGCCTCACACCTTCACGATCGCACAACTCTAGAAAGTGTTCGATCGCAAGAAAATCTATCTTCCGGGGGATTCTAGCCAGTTATAGATTCTGTCAAGCTGATCAAGGGTTACTAATCCATACTGCCAGAGAATCATTGGCAATGGACCGGGATTCTGTTCGCGATAACGCAACGCAAGAGCGATCGAAGACGTAGACAGCGAAAGCTCTTCTTGAAGAAAGCGGATAAATCTAGAGTGAGTTGCAGTCAGCATCAGGCATTCACCTCCGAGTGGAAAGGGTTGCAAGTGAACCCAATTATGGGTAGACGAAAAGAGTTTGGGATGAGTGAGTAGCCACTACAACAAGCGGACTACAACGCTAAAAACGAAAGAAATCTTGGTTTAGATGACAAGCTGCGCCTGAAAAATTCTTGAGCCGAGAGAAAGGCGCAGGCTAATTCTATGCTGTAAAAGCTCCCTCTTAACTAGGCAGAAGCGGCAAACATCTTGTGTAATTAGGCTGAAGATGTTTAGTCTAGATACTGTTCTTTCAGGCTGTCTCTATCCAAAGTTTGATCCCTAAATATTATGAAAATCTTAATAATCGTTGCTTTTGTCAATGTTTTATAACAAATATTGACAAAAGCAACGTGTAGGCGACGATACGATCGCACGTCAATATCATCTTCCAAAAAAGTTAACAATTGAAAGCTGAGTGTATGCACTCAACAGATTCTAGTTAGCTGTTCTCAATTGCGAATCGGCTGAATGCTGATGAAGTCGCCTACTTTCAAACCCAGTTCTGCGGCTCTACCTGCTCTGAGCTCAATCACTTGATCGATATCTTCAGTCGGAGAACCATAAGTTGGGCAAGGATCAGCTTGGCAGGGTGGCACATTTGCAGTGATCGATCGAATTTTGCCTTTTCGCAAAAACAGCATATCGAGCGGAATCAGCGTGTTTTTCATCCAAAACTGGGTCGGGCGAGGCGGATTGAAGGGAAATAGCATTCCGCGATCGTCTGCCAAACCCGTGCGATACATCAGGCCCATCGCTTGTTCGTCCGGCATTTTCGCGACTTCTAGGCGGATCACCTGATTCGCCACATTAAACGATGCGGTTAGCGGCAAAATTTGACCCATACGGGAATTTGAAGGGGTTATTGCTGCCGGAGCAGAAGGCTGAACAACGGTGGAAGATGGCGTTGATTTTGCCTCAATTGCAGAACAGCTTGCCAGCAGTAATCCTAAACTCAGACACACAGCTTGATATTTCATGACTCTCTCAAAACGTAACCAACACCGCGAACCGTTTGAATCAGACGCTTTTCGCCTTCATCTTCAATCTTCAAGCGCAGATATCGAATGTACACTTCAATCACATTCGATTCACCGACGAAATCATAACCCCAGACATTTTCTAGAATCTGCTCTCGTGTCAGCACCTCGCGCGGATGCTCCATCAGATATTTGAGCAACTCGAACTCTTTCATCGTTAAGTCGATCGCTCTGCCATTTCGCAACGCTTGCCGAGTCGATAAATCTAACACCAAATCCCCAAACCGCAGTTGTTCAGAACTGGGTACATCCGGTTTGAGATACAACTGGACAAGTTTGAGAAATTCTTCGCTGCGATAAGGCTTGAGAAAATAGTCATCGGCTCCCGCTTCGATACACGCAACTCGATCATCAACCGTATCCCGCGCCATCAAGAGCAAAACGGGAATTCGAGTTCCGGTCGTGCGGAGATTGTGACAAAACGATAAGCCAGAATCGCCCTCAAGTAATCGATCGACCACAATCAGCGCAGGATGTTTCTCGATCGCTTGCCGCAATCCTGTATGAGCATCATGAACCACGATCGTGTCGTAGCCCGATGCTTGTAAATCCAAGCTGACATGATGTGCCAATGCCTGATCAGTTTCGACAATCAGAACGCAAGGAGTAGCATCTGCAAGACTCATAATCGACCCGCTTGTAATTCACGCCGTCATCCTAACCATAGACGCATAAATTAGCGAAAGTGCCACTTTTAAATAAAGTCATCAGCATTCGTCCGAAGACGGTTTCGCAACGTGCGGTAAACCCCAACCTAGCTTTTCTCTCAAAACGTGGAAAAATTCTGGGGGACGCAATCGAACGAATCGCGCGGGATACGGAGCTTTTTGAACACAAACGCGATCGTTTGGAAACACATAACAACCCGCATTTCCATCCGCAGTCAACACTAATCGACTCGGATTCGCTGGATAAATCGTGACAGGTTCACTATTTGTAAAAACTAACGCTCGTGAGGCCAAAGAATGCGGACAGATCGGCACCAAAATCATCACCGGAACACCCGGAACGATCACAGGTCCTCCAGCAGATAGAGAATAAGCGGTTGAGCCTGTCGGAGTCGAAACAATAATCCCATCGGCGGCAATATCCACACGGGTATGCCGTCCAACCTCGATTTCAAAGTGGCACATACTGGTCAACGGTTCGCGATAAAGCACCACTTCATTGAGACAAAGCGCCTCCCAAAGCATGGCATCATCCCGAATAATCTGCACCCGCAGCATTGTCCGTTCTTCAATCTCGTACTCACCCGCCAAAACTGACTCGATCGCACTGGGCAACTGATCGAGCAATACCTCAGTCAAAAAACCCAAATGTCCCGTATTGACTGCCAACAGCGGAATATGACACGGCGCGACCTGACGGAATGCAGAGAGAACGGTGCCATCGCCACCGAGAACGATCGCGAATTTCACCTCTGCATCAAATCCGGGCGGAACTAATCGATCGATCGGCGTATGACAAATCGGGCTTTCCGGTGAGGCATAGCCCAAAATTCCACCTGCACCGGACGCGAGTACCACATCCCAGCCAAGCGAAACTAACTTGTCTTTCAGTTCTGTCGCGACCTGACAAGCAAGCTCTTTGCCATCGTTGTAAATGATGCCAGCCTTCGGCACAAGCAGAACCCTTTGAAACAACACTGATTAGAAACACTGATCTAACCTTAAAATCGAGGATACGCCTTCTTTGTGCGTTCTTTCTTTTTCTTGGCTTGCTCTTGGGCATATTCGACTTCTTTAAGCTTCTTCAAGATGCGGCTGAAATACTCCTGCATATAGGATTCCAGCGTGGTCATCTCCTGCTGATCGAGACCCAAAATTTGATAAGTCTCATCCATTGAAGCAGTGAGCGGTCTGCCCGTTGCAACGACTTCAGTAAATGCTAGTCGATCTGCAATATTCCAAGTCCACTGAAAGAACTGTGCAAATTTACGAGAAGCTCGTACAACGCCGATCGGGGTTTTTGTCACCCGCGCTTCTTTTGCAGAAAGTCGTTCGCAAAGTTTGATGATTTCGTCTGAACTCCAAGCTTTAGAGCCAACGACGGGAAGCGTTTTCCCGATCGATTCTGGTACTTTAAGCGACTGCACCGCGAATTTCGCAATGTCGATCGTATCCATGTAGGCGGTCGGCGCGGTGTCTCCCATGACCCAAACGCCTTGCCCTTCGAGAATTGGGATCGCGTACTGTCCGATTAAACCCTGTAAGAAACCGCAAGGGCGCAGAATGGTGTAATTCAGTCCTGATTCTGCTAGAAGCTTCTCTGTGCAGGCTTTGATCTCCATCAGCGGGACTTTAGGAAACTTTTCAGAATCAAGGATCGAGAAGAAAATATAGCGATCGACCCCCGCAGCTTTTGCTGCTTGAATCAAGTTAACTTTGCCTGTCCAGTCCACCTGCTTGATACTGAGCGAGTCGGTCGCTCGTGCGGTGGCAGCATCAATCACCGCAGTCACACCCTCTAGCGCCGCAGGTAACGTCTCTGGATAGCAGATGTTTCCTGTCACGAGTTCGGCTCCCCATTCTTTGAGAAAGGCGGCTTTTCTGGGACTACGGACTAGACAGCGTACCTTGTATCCCTCATCTAGGGCGCGACGAGTAACCTGTCTTCCCAAGGTGCCAGTTGCACCCACAATCAATAGGCTCATGAGGAGTTATGTGACAAATTGTTAACTTTTCGGTAGATTCTATCAGAAATCACGGGTTCAAATCACAGCAAGCGCGATCAAGTTTTGAGATCCGAAATCGAACACCCTTTATCGTAGCGTAGGTTAAGGAATGTAATGAGTTTCTTTGAATAGACTAAGAATTCTCATTATTCTGCTGGGTTCGGTGCGCTACGCTGAAACTATCTGCGATCGTGGTAGGTTGCACGCTTTGAGTTCCCGTTTCTGAGTTCTTATGTCAAACCCTAATCCTGTGACACCTGCGGCTGAACAGTGCAGCACTCAGCATCCCGTAAACTTAAACAATATTCGCTCTCTGCATCGTGATCTTCTCAGTGTTGAAAAGTCGCAGCGGATGGCGGAATTCTTTAGCTTGTTGGGTGATGCGAACCGACTGAGAATTCTCTCAGCGCTATCGGTTCAAGAACTTTGTGTCTGTGATTTGGCAGCGGCGGTCAAGATGTCGGAATCTGCGGTTTCTCATCAGTTGCGGGCATTGAGATCGATGCGCTTGGTCGGGTATCGCAAGCAGGGGCGCAACGTCTTTTACTCGCTCAAAGATCATCATGTTTTCAATCTCTATCGCGAGGTTGCTGAACATTTAGACGAAGAAGAGTGAGGGACAGTAATCCACCACTCTCGCTTCTCATCATTACTCTTCGCCACCTTGTAGTTTCAGCAGCAAAAAGCCGAGCGACAACCCAACCAAAATTAGGGTGAACGCCAGAATTGCAGTATTAAAAATTTCTCCAGCCATTGTGTCAATTCTCCTCTTAAACAGCGATCGAGTTCGGTTATCGAGATTCCGGATTCTTTGGGATTTGAAACCGTCCTTACGCATTGTAAAACAGTTCAGTCACGGGTTTTCTATCACTATCTTCTTCACCGTATGACTCGTTTAGTAATTACACTCGGCGACCCTGCCGGAATCGGCGCAGAGGTCGTTCTCAAAGCACTTGCTGATCCGACTGTCACGCAAAACGCAGAGATTACGATCGCTGGAAATCGCGTTTATCTCGATGAAATGTACGATCGCTTAATTCCTTCCTGTCCGAATCTCGCCAATCCTGCGGATCTCAATATTTTGCATCTCGATAGTCCAGGAGAAATCACCTTGGGAACAGGCGATGCAATCAGCGGTGAAGCGAGTTTTCGCTATTTAGATACGGCAATCGATCGAACTTTAAGCGGGGAATTTGATGGAATTGTGACGGCTCCGATCGCGAAATCCGCTTGGAAAGCCGCAGGTCATGTTTATCCAGGACAGACGGAGCTTTTAGCCGAAAAAGCAGGCGTGGATCGATTTGGCATGATGTTTGTTGCGCGATCGCCTCACACGGGATGGACATTACGGACTCTTTTGGCAACCACGCATATTCCACTTCGGCAAGTGGCGGAGGCCCTCACTCCGGAGGCATTGACTTGCAAAGTAGAATTACTGATTGAGTGTCTTGATCAAGCGTTTGGCATTACTCAGCCTCGAATTGCGATCGCGGGACTGAACCCGCACAGCGGCGAACAAGGACAACTCGGACGAGAAGAAATCGATGGGCTGTCTCCTTGGCTTGACGAGATGCGACAGCGTTTTCCTCAAGCTCAACTCGATGGGCTACTTCCTCCCGATACGATGTGGGTTAAACCAGGTCAAGCTTGGTTTGGTTCTGATCGGGTTTCTGCACATGATGCCTATCTCGCGCTATATCACGATCAGGGTTTAATCCCGGTGAAATTGATGGCGTTCGATCGTGCCGTGAATACATCGATCGGGCTTCCATTCGTTCGGACTTCTCCAGATCACGGGACGGCATTCGACATTGCCGGGAAAGGAATCGCGGATGCAACCAGCATGAAAGCGGCGATCGAGTTCGCGATCGAGCTGGTACAGCGACGATCATCACGCCCACTTATCAGAGCAATTTAACCCCTAAATGATTGACACAGACTGTAACTGGTCAAACCTAGGAGGGAAGACAGCTTTCTGGTGATCGCTCAAAATTTAAGATAGATAAAATGTTAGGATTCGATGACTTTGGTAACACTTCTTAAGCTTTTGACTCAAAAATGAGGTAGAAAATAAGAAGAATTCAGTATATCCCACTACAAAGTTCCGCTGTTTGGAGGAGATAGACAGCCAGAGACTTTGAATTGCTCTTTTCAGTTAGGTTGATATCTTCGATTCCCAGATTTCTCAGGAAGGTAGACCCATGCTTCAGACTGCACAGTACTCGCTTGGAATGATTCAAGACGAGGTACGTCAACTTATCGATCGCGGCATTGTCAGCCGACATCAGCCGATTTACACCTTATGCAAGCATATTCCGGCTCGTGAGTGGATGCGCTTTGAAACTGAGCTAGAGCGTTATGATTTTCTGCTGCGCGATCGCATTGGCGATCTGATGTGCCAGGAGTGCTGGGACAACGACTAGGACACGCTCGATCGGGAATCAGGCGCTTCTTGAATTGCTCCTCCTGATCCCCGCTCTAAAATTAGTCTCGACTCCCAACGAAGACTTTTTCCGCACTTCCCGTCATGTAGATTCGGTTATCGGATGCCCATTCGATTTGGAGACAGCCGCCGGGTAGTTCAATCGTTGCACGTCGATCGCACTTCTGATTTAGCACTCCTGCGACCAACGAGGCACAAGCCCCCGTTCCGCAAGCAAGCGTGATCCCGGCTCCCCGCTCCCAAACTCGCATTTTGAGGTAGTCCGATCGCACAATTTCAATAAACTCGGTGTTGGTGCGCTGTGAGAAAACGGAGTGATTTTCAAACAGCGTGCCAATTTTTTCAAGTTCGATCGCGGCGACATCATCGACAAACGTAATGCAGTGTGGATTGCCCATGCTGACACAAGTAACGTTCCAAGTCTGTCCAGCAACTTCTAACGGTTGATTGATCACTTTTTGATCTGGATCAGCGATCGTCGTCGGAATTTCTGCGGCTAATAAATGCGGTTCACCCATATCGACGGTGACTTGACCATCAGATTCAAATTTCGGGATCATTACGCCCGCTAGGGTGTGAATGCGATACTGTGCCTTAGATTTTCCAGTGTCCGCGACTTCTAGATCTGCGAGAAACCGACCTAAACAGCGAATTCCGTTACCGCACATTTCCGGCTCTGAGCCATCTGAATTAAAAATTCGCATCGTGTAATCGGTGCCGTCTTGACCGGGAAGCGCAAAGATCACGCCGTCCGCGCCGATGCCGAAATGTCGATCGCACCATTTCACGGCATCTTCGGGGGTGAGTTGCGGCTGATCGGATGAGCGATTATCAATCAAAATAAAATCGTTGCCCAATCCGTGATATTTCGTGAATTCAATCGTCATGATGATCAGTTACAAGAATGTGTAGGATTCGGGGAATTGAGGCACTCTAGTAGGTTAGAACGGTTTCGATCGAGGACTTTCCCCAATGACTGCTGAACTAGATACCGGATTGCCAAGCACTCGTCAGATTCAGACGATTATCCGAGAAGAAAAAGAGATCGAAATGAAGCTCTCTACCGGAGATTTGCTGACTGGAAAGGTACGCTGGCAAGACCCTCATTGTATCTGCATCATGGATCACTATGACCAACCTACGATCGTTTGGAGACAGTCGATCGTCTTTGTCAAACCTAAGCTTTAGATTCGAGTTTCTGTAATGAAGTGGGGGCTAGAGGTAGATCTGGCTCCTGTTTTTTGTGGAATCAATGTGATACCAAATCAAAAAATACCAGCGACAGATAGTGCATCTACGATAAAGCTAAAGCCAGTTACAGAAGCAACGGTTTCTGCGGTTAAATCGGCAATCAGCGTGTCCACTTTCGTTTGCAGTTGAGT
>JAESGH010000252.1_pt1 | contig 84331 bp, 78 predicted proteins | sample 9269641 | NCBI WGS metagenome assembly JAESGH01 (sample SAMN14515345, study PRJNA621665) | algae metagenome | isolation source: Phormidium tanganyikae FI6-MK23 and co-occurring heterotrophs from granitic... | place: USA: Fort Irwin, California | collected 1998-05-24 | reverse complement strand
GCAGAGTGAGCCCTCCTGGATTGCTTCGTCGCTTTGCTCCTCGCAATGACGGCTACGCGCCTCAGCTCTTGCGCTGCGCGGTGAACTCAGCCGCCGCACGCAGCATCGCTGCCTCCGGCCCGAAGCCGGCGAGGGCTGCGATCGCCTCCTCGCTCAGCCGGTCGCGCTCGCGCTTGGCGCTGGGAAGGCCGAGGGCCGTGACCAGCGTCGCCTTGCCCTTGGCGTCGTCCTTGGCCGTCGCCTTGCCCATCTGCTCGGGGCTCGCCTCGATGTCGAGGATGTCGTCGGCGACCTGGAAGGCGGCGCCGAGCGCCTTGCCATAGCGCTCCAGCGCGACGGTCTGCGTCGCGTTAGCCTGGCCGAGGCGGGCGCCGATCAGGACGCTGCCGGCGAGCAGCGCGCCGGTCTTCATCGCCTGCATCCGGCGGATCTCGGCTTCGCCGAGCTTGCTCGGGGCTCCGTCCGCAGCAAAGCGGCCTTCGGCGGCAAGGTCGAGCATCTGGCCGCCGACCATGCCGCCAAGTCCGAGCGCGCGGGCGAAGAGCAGGATGACCGCGGCGCGGGTCTGCCCATCCGGATGCGTCCTTGGATCGGCGATCACGTCGAAGGCTAGCGTCAGCAGGCCGTCCCCGGCGAGGATCGCGGTCGCCTCGTCATAGGCCTTGTGCACGGTCGGCCGGCCGCGGCGGGTATCGTCGTCGTCCATGGCCGGCAGGTCGTCATGGACGAGCGAGTAGCAATGGGCGAGCTCGACGGCCGCACCGGCGCGCAGAGCCTGTTCAACCGGCACGCCGAAGAGCCTGGCCGTCTCGACGACGAGGAAGGGCCGCAGGCGCTTGCCACCGGCGAGCGCGCCATGGCGCATGGCAGCCAGGAGGCGGGCAGGGCGATGGACTTCGCCGAGCTCGGGCTCGCCCTGCAGTAGTGCTTCAAGCAACGCCTCGATCGCCGCTGCCGTATCGGAGAGGGCGCTGGCCAGAGCCGCGGCGGGGGCGGTCCGTTCCACGGAACTCATGATCACTTCTCGCGTTGGCTGGCGGAGTTTGGCGCGCGGGGCTTGCCGGAGGCGGCCGTAATCGTCAAGCGTGGGGGATGACGCAGATGGCTGACAATCCGGCTCCGCGGCGACGCGGGAGCCTCGCGGGACGGATCGTCCGCGCGCTGTTCCGGCTGCTGGTGGCGCTGGCGATCCTCTTCGTTGCCCTGCTGTTGCTCTACCGCTTCGTGCCGGCGCCTTCGACATTGATGCTCGGCCGCTGGCTGACCTTCCGCACTGTGGAGCGCGACTGGGTGCCGCTCGCGCAGATCTCGCCCCACCTGATCCGCGCTGTGATCGCCTCGGAGGACCAGCGCTTCTGCTCGCATAGGGGCGTCGACTGGGGCGAGCTCAACGCCGTGCTGCAGGACGAGGACGGGCCGAGCCGCGGTGCCTCGACGCTGACCATGCAGACCGCGAAGAACCTCTTCCTCTGGCCGAGCCGCTCTTATGTGCGCAAGGGGCTGGAGCTGCCGATGGCGCTGGCGATCGACTTCGCCTGGCCGAAGCGGCGGGTGATCGAGGTCTATCTCAACATCGCCGAATGGGGTGACGGCATCTTCGGCGCGGAAGCCGCGGCTCAGCATCATTTCGGCAAGCCGGCTTCGCGCCTGACACCGGCGGAGGCGGCGCGGCTTGCCGGGTCCTTGCCGAACCCGATCCTGCGCAACCCGTCGCGGCCGAGCAGGGGCCTGCAGTCGGCTGCCGGGCGCGTGCAGCGGCGGATGAACCAGCTCGGCCCGCTTGGCGACTGTGCGTTGCCGGGAAGCTAGACCACTTTTTCCGTCCGGCGCACTAGCCAGAGCCCGCGCGAGCGTGTAAAGGCCAGCCCTCATCACGAATGTGACGTCGTCGCGACAGTGGTGCGGGTGAAATGCCCCGCCTCGCGCGAAGGCATGATGGAGAGTACCGATGGCCGTTCCGAAGAGAAAGACTTCGCCGTCGAAGCGCGGCATGCGCCGCTCGGCCGACGCGCTGAAGCAGCCGACCTATATCGAAGACAAGAACTCGGGCGAGCTGCGCCGCCCGCACCATATCGACCTGAAGTCCGGCATGTATCGCGGCCGTCAGGTGCTGAAGGCCAAGACCGAGGCCTGATATGGCCGGGCCCGTTCGGGCCCTCGTCTTCAAGACCGAAGAGCGCCGGCCGCAAGGCCGGCCTTTTTCGTTTCTGCTTCAGGCCGACCGCAGAAGCTTCAGCGGCGGGCGGCGGCGCGCCATTCCCTCATAATAGCGGCGGGCGCCGATGAAGGGCGTCTCGCGGTCGCGGCCGGCGAACGGGCCGATCCCGGCCTGGCTGGCGGCGAGCTGGACGAGGAAGGCCGCAGGGACGCGCGCGGAGTGCTCGTCCTGTTCGGTCGAGGTCGCCGCAGAGGGCTTTTCCGTCCCAATCATCGTGCCGCTCCGAAAAACCAAGGGTTTCGAGAGCGAATCGCAGCAATCAGCGTGCCGATCTTAACCGTTCATTCACGCAAGAATACGCATCGTTTCGGGACAGATTCTTGCCGCCGTCTCCAGAATGGGACGGTTCCCCACTCTGTCGTCCGAGGCAGCCGCACCATGTCTGCGCCGTCCCTGTTCGGTTCCCGCGACGAGAGGATCGTCGAGCCGCGCAGCCTGCTCTCCTCGATCGGCGAAGTCGCCTATAGCTGGGACATCGGCAACGATACGCTGAGCTGGGGGCCGAATGCCGCCGAGGTGCTGGGCCAGGTTCCGGCCGCGGTGCTGCAACGGGGCCTTGCCTTCGCCGGACTGGTCGAGCCCGGCAGTGGCCGCAGCCGCTACGATGCGATCTTTTCCTCAGGCGGACATGACTTCGGCGACGGCGCGGTCTATCGCACGCGCTACGCTGCCGATCTCGCCGGCCGCAAGATGTGGATCGAGGATGCCGGGCGCTGGTTCGCCGGCATCGACGGCCGGCCGGCGCGGGCCCGCGGCGTGCTCAGGCTGGAGCGCGCGGTCCGGCCGGAGGAGCTGACGGCGACCGATACCGATCTCTGCGACCGCAATGTGCTGGTCGAGCGCGTCGACGAAGCCCTGGCCGAGCATCTGCCGGCGGAGCGTCCCGTGGTCGTGCTGATTGCCGCCATCGGCGAGCTGTCGCGCCTCAACAGCGATTTCGGCCATGAGGGCACCGAGGAGATCATCGAGGAGGTCCGCCAGCGCCTGCATTCGGTGATGCGCCGGCGCGACCAGCTGATGCACTACTCCGGCAATCGCTTCGCCATCCTGCTCAGCGGCTGCCCGGCGAACCAGATCGACGCGGCCGCGCAGCGCTTCATCAAGGCGGTTGCCCGCTCGGCGGTCGAGACCTCGCGCGGGATCGCGCTCGCCCGGCTGCGTGTCGGTGCCGCGATCGCGCCAGACCTCTCACGCCACGGCTCCGTGCTGGTCAAGGCGGCGGAGAACGCGCTCGCCGGCGCCGAGGCAGCGGGAAGCGACAGCGTCGTGATCGCACGCCTGGCTGCTGCGGCCGAAGCCGGCAGTGCCGCGCCGCGGCTCGATCTCGAGGCCGTCGCCGCGCTCAATGAGCGCAAGGTGAGGCTGGCCTTCCAGCCGGTGGTGACAGCCAAAGGCCGCGCCTTCGCCTTCAACGAGGCGCTGTTGCGGGTCGAGCGACCGCTGGGCGGCTTCCTCGCCGCGGCGGAGCTGGTGCCCCTGCTCGAAAGGCGGGGCCTGGTGAGCCTGTTCGACCATCGCGTCCTCGAACTCGCCATGACGCATCTGGCGGAGCGGCCCGAGGCGGTGCTGTCGATCAACGTGTCGCCGCGCACGCTGGCGGAAGCGGATTGGATCGAGGGGTTCGAGGCCAGCGCAAGGGCGAACCCGATTGCGGCCAAGCGCCTGATCGTCGAGGTCACGGAGACCGCGACGATCGAGGACCCCGCCCGGATGGCCAAGCTGCTGACCCGGATCAAACAGCGCGGCGCCCGGGTCGCAATCGACGATTTCGGGGCGGGGCACACCTCGCTCCGGCATCTGCGGGCCTTCCCGATCGACATCCTCAAGCTCGACGGCGCCTTCACGCAGAACCTGCGGCGCTCGACCGATGACCGCTTCTTCGTGCGCACCTTGCTCGAACTGGCTCATCACCTCGGCGTCGAGACGGTCGCCGAATGGGTCGACGACGAGCTCCAGGCCTCGATGCTGTGCGACTGGGGCGTGACCTATCTGCAGGGGCACCTGGTCGGCAAGGCCGAGCTGAACCCGCTGGAGGACATGCAGAATGACCCGCTGCCGCGCGCAGCAGCGGGTTGACGGATCGCCGTGATCAGCCCCGCGAGGGGCTGAGCCGCTTCACTTGTCCTTGGCGAGCTTGTCGAGTCGCTCGCGCATCTCGTTGAGCTCGCGCTTGAGGTCGCCGAGCTCACCGGTTTCGCCCTGGGCCGGAGCTTCGCCCTTGCCTTTCGCGGCGGCGGCCGCGGCGAAGGGGTTGAACAGGCGGAAGGCCTCGGTGAACATCGCCATATTCGCGCGGGTCTGGGCCTGGAGCGCATCGATCGCGCCGGTGCCGAAGGCCTTGCTCATCTGCTCGCGGATCTTGTTCTGGTCCTGCGTCAGATTCTCCATCGAGAATTCGAGATAGCGCGGCACCAGCGCCTGCATGCTGTCGCCGTAGAAGCGGATCAGCTGGCGCAGGAAGGCGATCGGCAGCAGGTTCTGCCCGTCCTTGCTCTCTTCCTCGAAGATGATCTGGGCGAGCACCGAGCGTGTGATGTCCTCGCCGCTCTTGGCGTCATAGACGACGAAATCCTCGCCCTTGCGCACCAGCCCGGCCAGATCCTCCAGCGTCACGTAGGAGCTCGTACCCGTGTGGTATAGCCGGCGATTGGCGTATTTCTTGATGACAGTCGGTTCTTTGTCGCTGGCCATCGACACCCACACGGCTTGTTGCGGCCATGCCCGAGGGTTCGGGCAAGGCCGGAGAACGGTCCCGGGAGGAACGATAACTCTTCGGCCGCGTGCTGCAAGTTTTTTGAGCGCGAAGCGCGAGCTTGCCGAGTTTGCCTCGAAGATGAGCTTGGGCGCTTAGCCGTCTTGACGGCGTCGTTTCGCGCTTCGAAGGTGGGCAAGACAAGCCAGCCGTGTGGCCGGCGCGAGAGAACCGGAGGAAGAGCCCCATGGCTGAGAATGACATCGTGATCGTCGGCGCAGCCCGTACGGCGGTCGGCGCCTTCAACGGGGCCTTCGCCAACACGCCGGCTCACGATCTCGGCTCGGCAGTGATCAAGGACGTGCTGAAGCGCGCCAAGGTCGACGCCGGCGAGGTCGACGAAGTCATTCTCGGCCAGGTACTGACCGCGGCGCAGGGCCAGAACCCGGCCCGCAAGGCGGCGGTCGATGCCGGTGTGCCGCAGGGCGCAACCGCCTGGGGCCTCAATCAGGTTTGCGGCTCGGGCCTGCGCGCGGTGGCGATCGGCATGCAGCAGATCGCCAATGGCGACGCCAACATCATCGTCGCCGGCGGCCAGGAATCGATGTCGCTCTCGGCCCATGCCGCCCATATGCGCGCCGGCACCAAGATGGGCGACGTCAAGTTCATCGACACCATGATCAAGGACGGCCTGTGGGACATCTTCCACGGCTATCACATGGGCACCACGGCCGAGAACGTCGCGACCAAATGGCAGATCAGCCGCGAGGAGCAGGACGCTTTCGCCGTCGGCTCGCAGAACAAGGCCGAGGCGGCAAGGAAGGCCGGCCGCTTCAAGGACGAGATCGCGCCGATCACGATCTCGACCCGCAAGGGCGACATCGTCGTCGACACCGACGAATACATCCGCGACGGCGCGACGCTGGAAGCGATGGCCAAGCTCAGGCCCGCCTTCTCGAAGGACGGCACGGTCACCGCCGGCAACGCCTCGGGCATCAATGACGGTGCCGCCGCGCTCGTGCTGATGACGGCGAATGAAGCCAGCAAGCGCGGCCTGACCCCGCTCGCCCGCATCGCCTCCTGGGCGACGGCCGGCGTCGACCCGGCGATCATGGGCTCGGGCCCGATCCCGGCGACCCGCAAGGCGCTGGAGAAGGCCGGCTGGAAGGTCGGCGATCTCGACCTAGTCGAGGCCAACGAGGCCTTCGCGGCGCAGGCGCTGGCGGTGAACAAGGATCTCGGCTGGGATCCTTCGATCGTCAACGTCAATGGCGGCGCGATCGCGATCGGCCACCCGATCGGCGCCTCCGGCGCGCGGGTGCTGGTGACGCTGCTGCACGAAATGGCCAAGCGCGACGCTAAGAAGGGCCTTGCCACGCTCTGCATCGGCGGCGGCATGGGCATCGCCCTGGCGGTGGAGCGCTGAGCAGCTCTCCGCCATGCCCAAGCAGACCACGCTCTATCGCTATCTCACCGGACCCGATGACGCCTCGTTCTGTCATCGGGTCTCGGAAGCCTTGAGCCGGGGCTGGGTGCTCTATGGCCATCCCACCGTGACTTACGATGAGAAGGCAGGCCGCGTGATCTGCGGGCAGGCGATCATCAAGGATGTCGATCGGGCTTACGAGCCCGGTCTCGATCTCAGCCGGGAATAACACTCAGCAAAGAACAACGCGGTCTCAATAGCCGGCCCAAAAGGGGAGAAGACGACAATGGCGAAAGTTGCACTGGTGACGGGCGGGTCCCGCGGCATCGGCGAGGCGATCTCGAAAGGCTTGAAGGCAGCCGGCTACACTGTCGCGGCGAGCTATGCCGGCAATGACGAGGCAGCGGCCAAGTTCACCAAGGAGACCGGCATCAAGACCTATAAATGGGACGTCTCGAACTATGAGTCCTGCGTCGCCGGCATCGCCCAGGTCGAGGCCGAGCTCGGGCCGGTCGATGTGCTCGTCAACAATGCCGGCATCACCCGCGACGGCATGTTCCACAAGATGACCAAGGAACAGTGGGACGCGGTCATCAACACCAACCTCAACTCGCTCTTCAACATGACCCGCCCGGTCTGGGAAGGCATGCGTTCGCGCAAGTTCGGCCGCGTGATCTGCATCTCGTCGATCAATGGCCAGAAGGGCCAGATGGGCCAGGTCAACTACTCCGCCGCCAAGGCCGGCGACATCGGTTTCGTCAAGGCGCTGGCGCAGGAAGGCGCGCGGGCCGGCATCACCGTGAACGCGATCTGCCCCGGCTACATCGCGACCGAGATGGTCAAGGCGATCGATCCGGCGGTGGTCGAGAAGTCGATCCTGCCGCATATCCCGGTCGGGCGTCTCGGCGAGCCCGAGGAGATCGCGCGGGCGGTGGTGTTCCTGGCCAGCGACGATGCCGGCTTCATCACCGGCTCGACGCTCACCGCCAATGGCGGGCAATATATGGCTTGAAGCAGGCGCGGCTGCCGGCCTGAGCCGACTGGCAGCCGCTCCGACGCAATCTACCAAAGTGATTCAAATGAGGGCGCTCATTGACGAGCCAAGCTCGGTTTGCAGGCGCTCGACGATGCGGGTTGCCGGGACCAAGCCGGCCAGTTCGCCGTCGCCGCCGGTCAACAACCCCACCCAGTGGATGCCTCCCGGCCCCCGCGCGAGGAGCCAGGCGCCGGAATCGCCGCCGCGACTTAGATCGCTGCGGAGATAGGGGCGGTCAGCGAGTTTGATCTGCAAACAGTCATGGATGCAGACATTTGTCTCGTTTAGCGTGTAGCTGTGCCAGATGGAATAGCTTGTTACGCGAACGCGTTGAAATCCGCTCGTCGCTCCGGTGAAGGAAAGATTGAGCACCGGACTTAGGTCCGAGAGGTCCGCCACCTGTGCACTGCGCAAGGACGTCTGCGGCGCGACCTTGTGAAGCGCGACGTCGAGTCCGTCGGTTCGCGGAGTTGCCTGTGCTGTACACGACTGGGGCGCGACGGTTGCTGCGCGGGACGCCCAATGCGATGGGCATTCCTCCTTCGCCCAGCGTCGGACATATAGGTCGAGCATCAGCCTTAGAGTATCGCGGATTGGCTTAGGTGCTCGCGGCAAGGGCAGAGGTAGCGCATATCCTGTGCTCCCATTGCATACATGCGCTGCGGTAACGCCGAATATCTCTAGTGTATGGTCATCGACGAGAAAGCCGCCCAATGTGCCATAGCTGCGCGCGTAGCCCCGATCTCCAGCTGTGATCATTCCGCCCGATGCTGCAGCTTGGAGTTTCGCGCCCCGTGAGCGCTTGATGTGATAGTCATAAGGGGAGTCTCGGATAGCTTCAGGGCGAGGCAGGGCCTCGCGCCCGAAGCCCTCCGTGACCGCCACCTCGACGATGATAGGCGAGCGCCGGCGCGTGCTGCCATTAGCTACGACCTGCCACCGTTCGAATAGCTGGTCCACGAGAAGGGCCGGCAGGTCCGTTTCAGCGACGGCATCCTCGCCACTGCGCACGGCTACTGCCGCAAGCAGTTGGGCCACATAGCGGGAATGCTCGATCGAACCGCGCCATTCCGGCGGGATCACAGAGGTGAGTAGGTGCTCCGCGCTGGCCACCAGCCACTTGTCGTATGAGAGCGCGATGCCCTCGACGCCGTTCCACGGTTGGAGCCAGGGTTGCTCCAACATTGAGCGGAGCGGCCCGTCGCGCGCCATTCGGCCCAGTTCGATCATGTCGTGACCTTGGTCAGCGTGTCCAAAGCGATGGGGATAAGCTTGCCAGAGCACATGCCAACCGCCAGAGCCGTGCCGATCTGCCCGACGATCGGCATGGTGGGCTTGAGTAGAACCTTGAAGAGAAACGCGGTGAGCACGAACGCGAACAAGATTGACCAGGCGACGTGCGACCAGCTGCCGAAGAGCTGGAGCAGATTCGGGTATTGACCCTTGGCCGCATCAAGGGCGAATGGCCCGGCAAAAACGCCGACAAGGCAAGCAACATAGATCAATAGCTGAATGCCGTTGCTGACCTCGCTTCCGTCCGCTCTCTGAGCTCTCGAATCTCCTGCCTTGTACTGCGAGTAAAGGTCGAAGAACCAAATCAACCTGTTCATAATGTCCCTCCCGCCGTCGCCAAGGCTCGTCCTGCAGCAGATCGCTACTTCTGCCGAGGAGGCGACGTTAGGGTAACAGGAAGTTCACGCCGCACCGAGTCTGAACTGATACGGATCAATACTCCGGACCGGTACGGGGTCGGAGCCGTGCGTTCAGCTGCGCGCTTCCTTTGGCAGCAGGAAGGTCATCAGGCCGAAGGCCGGCAGCCAGGCGCAGAGCGCGAAGACCTGGACGATGCCGATCCTGTCGGCGAGCGCGCCGAGCGCGGCCGCTGCCAGGCCGCCGAGGCCGAAGGCGAGGCCGTAGAACAGCCCGCCGACCAGCCCGACGCGATGCGGCGCGAGGTCGATGGCGTAGATCAGGATCGCCGAGAAGGCGCTTGCCATGATGAAGCTGATGATCACGCTGAGGATCGCGGTCCACATGAGGTCGGCATAGGGCAGGGCCAGCGCGAAGGGCAGGCAGCCGAGGATCGAGAGCCAGATCACGCGATGGCGGCCGATCCGGTCGCCGATCATGCCGCCGATGATCACGCCGACCGCGCCGACCACGAGATAGAGGAAGAGCAGGATCTGCGAGAGCTGCAGCGAGACCTGGAAGCGTTCGATCAGGTAGAAGGTGTAGTAGGAGGTGAAGGAGGCCGTATAGGCGTTCTTCGAGAACAGGATGACGATCAGCACCGCCATGGCGAGCAGCACGCGGCTGCGCGGCATGCCATGCGAGGCGACGTCGTCGGCATGCGCCTTCGAGGCGACCTGCTCGCGGCGGAAGGCCGAGTAGCGCGAGCCGATCCAGCCCATCAGCAGCATGGCGACGAGCACGACGCCGGAGAACCAGGACAGGCTCTGCTGGCCGTTCGGCACGACCACAGCGGCGGCGAGCAGCGGGCCGATCGCATAGCCGGCATGGCCGCCGACCTGGAATACGCCCTGCGCCAGGCCCTGCCGGCCGGCGGCGGCATGGCGGGCCATGCGGGTAGCCTCGGGATGGAAGACGGCCGAGCCGGTGCCGACTAGGGCAGCAGCGACCAACACCATGCCGTAGCTGTGGGCGAAGGCGAGCGAGAGCAGCCCGGCCAATGTCGCGCCCATGCCGGCGACCATTGCATAGGGCCAGGGCTTCTTGTCGGTGACATAGCCGAGGATCGGCTGCAGCAGCGAGGAGGTCACCTGGAAGGCCAACGTGATCAGGCCGATCTGCACGAAATCGAGCTGATAGGTCTCCTTGATCAGCGGATAGACCGCTGGGATCATCGACTGGATCAGGTCGTTGAGCAGATGGGCGACGCTGAGCGCCGCGAGGACCGGCATCAGCGGACGAGCAGCGGTCGGCAGGGGGAGCGTGGTCATAGCGCACGCATGCGCCTGCGCGCGGGCGCGGTCAATCGCCGCACGCCGCGCAGGTTGCATGGCGGCCATCCCGCAGAAGCCGTCTTCAGGTGAGAGCAACCCCGAAGCGGCGGCGATAATCGGCCGGGCCGAGCCCGGTGACGCGCTGGAACAGTTTGCGGAAGGCCGAGGCGTCCTCGTAGCCGACATCCCAGGCGATCTGTGCGACCGGGCGGCGGCTCAGCTCCAGCGCCTCGCGCGCCTTGGCGATGCGTACCTGCTGCGCATATTCGGTCGGCCGCAGGCCCGTCGCCTTGCGGAAGCGGCGCAGGAAGGTGCGCTCCTCCAGCCCGGCCCGCTTCGCCAGCGCCGGGACATCGTGATCTTTCGCCCCGCTCGCCTGCAGCCAGTGCTGTACCTTCAGGATCGCGGCGTCGCCATGGTCGAGCCGCGGCACGAAATGGCCGTAGGGCTGCTGCGTCCGCCCGGGCGGGTCGATCAGCAGGAAGCGGGCGGTCTCCAGCATCAGGCTCGGGCCGAGCAGGCGCTCGACCAGTGTCAGGCCGAGATCGGTCCAGGCGAGGATGCCGCCAGCGGTGATGATGTCGCCATCGTCGATCACCATGCGGTCGGTATCGACCTTCGCGGCCGGGAAGCGCGCGGCCAGCTCCTGGGCGAAGGCCCAGTGCGTCGTCGCCTCGCGGCCCTCCAGCAGCCCGGCTTCGCCCAGCAGGAAGGCGCCGGCACAGACCGAGCACAGCGTCGTGCCCTGGCCATGGCGCTCGGCCAGCCAGGTCGCGAAGCCGCGCATCGATTGCATCTTCGCTGGCATGATCAGGCTCGGCGGCGCGATGAGATGGCTCGGATCGTGAGCCGGACCGGGATGGCTGTCGAAGACGCAGTCCACCTCCGGGCCGTCCGTTTCCTGGCGCCAATGGCTGATGCGGATTACGGGCGCCTCCGGGCCGCCGCGGTCCCGGCTCATCTCGCCGGCGATCCGGAACAAGTCGGTCAGGCCGTAGACGGCCGCGAGCTGCACGTCCGGATAGAGCAGGAGACCGATCTCCGCGACAATCTGCTTACCTGTCGTCATCTTGTCAGTTTTGCCCCGCTGATTGTCAGTTCCGCCAAGCGGCAGCATGCAACGCCCCGCCTATAACCGTCCACATCGAAGGGCGACGCTCTTGCCGCCCAAAGAGCCGAAGGAAGCGACAGATGAGCACGATCACCACCAAGGACGGCACCGAGATCTTCTACAAGGACTGGGGCCCGAAGAATGCGCAGCCGATCGTGTTTCATCATGGCTGGCCGCTCAGTGCCGACGATTGGGACAACCAGATGCTGTTCTTCCTGCATCAGGGTTTCCGGGTGATCGCGCATGATCGCCGCGGCCATGGCCGCTCGAGCCAGACCGCGACCGGCAACGAGATGGACACCTACGCCGCCGACTTCGCCGAGCTCGCCGCGCATCTCAACCTCCGGAACGCCGTTCATATCGGCCATTCCACCGGCGGCGGCGAGGTCGCTCACTATGTCGCCCGCGCCGAACCCGGCCGCGTCGCCAAGGCGGTGCTGATCGGCGCAGTGCCGCCGATCATGGTCAAGTCCGAGAAGAACCCGGGCGGCCTGCCGATCGAGGTCTTCGACGGCTTCCGTGCTGCGCTGGTCGCCAACCGCGCCCAGTTCTACGTCGATATCCCCACCGGCCCGTTCTACGGCTTCAATCGCGAGGGTGCGAAGGCCTCGCAGGGCATCATCGACAATTGGTGGCGGCAGGGCATGATGGGCGGTGCCAAGGCTCACTACGATTGCATCAAGGCCTTCTCGGAGACCGACTTCACCGAGGACCTCAAGGCGATCGAGGTGCCGGTGCTGGTGATGCATGGCGACGACGACCAGATCGTCCCCTATGCCGACTCCGCCCCGCTTTCGGTCAAGCTGCTGAAGAACGGTACGCTGAAGACCTATGCCGGCCTGCCGCACGGCATGTGCACCACCCATCCCGACGTGATCAACGCCGACCTGCTCGCCTTCATCAAGGGCTGAGGCGATGGGGCGGGGCCGAGTTCTCGGCCCCCGCGCGATCGATGAGATTGCGCCGGCAGAGCCCTCGCGGCCTGCCGGCAATTTTTTGCGTGATGCGAGCTGCGAGCAGCCAATGGGACTGGCGGGGGTGCGAAGCAGCGCTTAACGGGTCTTCCATCGCAATTCCGAAGCTCGTTCCCATGACCTCCCGTACCGCCACCACGACCGGCTTCGCTGCCATCCTGCTCTGGTCGACGCTGGCGCTGTTCACCGCCATGTCCGGGCGGGTGCCTCCGTTCCAGCTCGTCGGCATGACCTTCGTCATCGGCGGCATCTTCGTGCTGGCGATCGCAGCGGCGCGCGGGCGCCTGCATCTGGCGCGGCCGACACCGGCCTCCTTCCTGCTCGGGCTCTACGGCCCCTTCGGCGATACCGCGCTCTATTACGCCGCCGTGAAGACGGCGCCCGCAGCCGAGGCCAATCTGATCCATTATCTCTGGCCGCTGCTGATCGTGCTGTTCGCCGCGCTGCTGCCAGGCGGAGGGCTCAAGGCCCGCCATCTCATCGGGGCGCTGATCGGCCTCGTCGCCACGACAATGCTGATCTCCGGCAGCCTTGGTTCCGCCGGCGCGGGCATCCAGCTCGGCCATGTGCTGGCGGCGCTCGGCGCCTTCGTCTGGGCGAGCTATTCTGTGCTGTCGCGGCGCTTCGCCGGGGTGCCGTCGGAGAGCCTCGCGATCACCATGCTCGGCTGCGCGATTCCCGCCTTCGCCTGCCACCTCGCCTTCGAGACGACCTTGTGGGCGCCGAACGCGGTCGAATGGGGCGGCGTGCTCGGCCTTGGGCTGGGCTCGATCGGGCTCGCCTTCATCTGCTGGGACATCGGCATGAAGAAGGGCGATGTCGCCTTTCTCGGCGTCGCTTCCTATGCGGCGCCGGTGCTGTCGACCGTGATCCTGGTCATCGCCGGCTATGCGGCGGCGAGCTGGCTGCTGGCCATCTCCTGCCTGCTCATCGTCGTCGGCGCGCTGGTCGCGAGCTTCGGGTCGGCGGGACGAAACACCGAGCCTAAGGCCGCCGGCGGCTAGGTCAGGTGTCGAGAATCCGCGTCTCGTAGGCGTAGACCGTACGGAAGCCGAGCCGCTTGTACATCTCGAAGGCGAGGCCGTTGCTCTGGTCGACCTGGAGATAGGCTTGTCGGCAGCCTTGCGCGGCAGCCCAGCCCATCAGCCCGAGCATCATCCGCTTGCCGAGACCCTTGCCGCGCAAGGCTTCGTCGACGATCACCGCGCCGATCTCGGCCATGCCGCGCTCGGCCACGCTCATCGCATAGGCGGCCGGGCGTCCTTCATGCATCAGGGTCGCGAAGGCAGCCGGGACGCGCACGCCGGAGACGATGGCGGCGAGATGGTCGCGATTGCGCTTGTTGCCGGTCTGGTGGCTGCAGACGCCGTCGATCCAGGAGTCATCTGCCTGTGCCGTCGTGATCATGCCGGGCATGGGCGGATGCAGGTTTGGATCGAGCTCGGCGACCATGCCGAAGGAGGCGGTCTCGATCCGGTAGCCGCGTTCGGCGAAACGCCGGCGGGCGTCCTTGGCGACCAGCGGCGTGAAGCGGATCCGCGGGGGCAGGCCGGCCTGGCGATAGAGACCCTCGACGAAGCGAAGTGTCGCCTCGTTCATGTCGCCGCCCTCGCGCAGCGAGGAGGCCGAGTTGGCGCGGCCGGAATAGCCATTGGCGAAGCGCACCACCCATTGATCGACGACGAGGGTGGTCGGCGCCGGCCAAGCGTTGACGATACGGGTCTCGCAGGCGCCGACCAGCGTCAGATCGGTGACGGGCTTGTCCATGCTCAGCATCCGGGGGGCCGCGGCGTCGGCCGCCAATCTGGCGGCGCCATCTCGAAGCCGGAAAAGGCGAAGCCCGGCGCGACCGTGCAGCCGACCAGCGTCCAGGCGCCGAGCGAGGTCGCGCTCTGCCAGTGCCCGGCCGGCACGACGATCTGCGGGCGCTGGCCGGCCGCAAGGTCCTTGCCGAGATGGTGGGCCGAGGCGTCGTGGCCGTTAGGCGAGAGCGTGATGACCATCGGGGCGCCGGCATAATGGTGCCAGATCTCGGCGGCATCGACGCGATGCCATTCCGAGGTCTCGCCGACATCGAGCAGATAGTAGATCGCGGTCGAGAAGCCGCGGCCCTCCGGCCCGGCGGGATCGCGGAAGGTCTCGCGATAGTGCCCGCCCTCGGGATGGGGCTTTAGCTCCAGCAGGCGGATGACCTCGGCGGCGCTGAGGCCGCTCAACGTGTTCATCTGGCGTCAGAACCTGTTGTCAAAACCTGTTCTTGGCCTCGCGCAGCGCGGCGAAGACCTCGCCTGCCGGCTTGCCGACGATGCCCAGCGTCGCGGCCAGAGCCGGCTCTTCGGAACGGAAGAAGGGATTGGTCGCCCGCTCCTCGCCGACCGTGGTCACGGCCCAGAAGCGTCCTTCGGCCTTCGCCGCCTCGGCCTCGGCGAGACGCGCCGCGACGGCGGCGTTGCTCGGGTCCATCGCCGCGGCGAAGCGGGCGTTCGAGAGCGTGTAGTCATGGCCGGTGATCAGCGTGGTTGCGTCGGGCAGCGCCATGACCCGCGACAAAGAGGTCCACATCGCCTCCATCCGGCCAGGCATGACGCGGCCGCAGCCCATGACGAAGACGACGTCACCGACCAGCGCGAGCTTGGCCTTCTGGCTGACGAGGCTGACATGGCCCTCGGCATGGCCAGGCGTCGCCCAGGTCTCGAAGTCATAGCTGCCGAGCGAGACGCGGTCGCCCTCGCCGATGACGACGTCGACGGGAGCGCCGGCGCGCGCGGCTTCCGGCGCGAACACCTTGGCGCCGGTTGCTTGCTTCAGCTCCGCGATGCCCTGGACATGGTCGGCATGCTCATGCGTGACCAAGACCTGGCTGATCGTCCAGCCCTTCGCCTTGGCGGCGGCGAGCACCTCATCGGCATCGGGAACGTCGACGGTGGCGCAGGCACCGGTGCCGGGATCGCGCAGCAGCGCGCCGGCATTGTCGCTGAGGGTGCGGAAGACGTGAATGTCGAGCGGCATGGGGAAGCTCCGGCAATCGGCAGTCGAGGTGACTGCTTGGCGCAAGCCGGCGCCGGGAGCAAGCTGATCGTGTCACCAAGGGCTGCTCTTGCACTCGCGCTGCGGCTGCGCCATCTCCGTGGGCATGGCCTTGGACGTCGTCGACCTGCGCACCTTCTATGCCAGCCCGCTCGGGCATGTGGCGCGCCGGGTCGTCGGCAAGGTGATGTTGAGACTCTGGCCGGATTGCCGGCGCCAGCGCCTGCTGGGCCTGGGCTTTGCGACACCTTATCTGCCATTGCTCGGCGGCGAAGCCGAGCGGGTCATTGCCTTCATGCCGGCGGCGCAGGGCGTGGTGAACTGGCCCTCGCCCGGGCTTTCGGCATCGGCGTTGGTCGAACCGACCTTGCTGCCCTTGCCGACCGCCTCGATCGACCGCGTGCTGATGGTGCATGCGCTCGAGGAGACCGAGAGCCCGGAGGATCTGCTCGAGGAGATCTCGCGGGTGCTGAGTCCGGGTGGGCGCCTGATCGTCGTCGTCCCGAACCGGCGCGGCCTCTGGGCGCGGATGGATACGACGCCCTTCGGCCATGGCCGGCCCTTCAGCCGCTCGCAGATCGAGGCGCTGATGCGCCGCGCCATGTTCTCGCCCGAGCATTGGGCCGAGGCGCTCTACGTGCCGCCGTTGCGCCGGCGCCTGTTCATGCGCTCGGCCATGGCCTGGGAAAAGGTCGGCGCCGGTCTGTCGCTGCCCTTCGCCGGTGTCTACGTCATCGACGCGACTAAGCAGTTCTATCGCCGGGCGCCTCTACGCGCGACGCGGCGCAGCATCGCCTTCCGGCCGGTGCTGCTGCCGCAGGCACACTCCTCCTCGCACCTGCCGCGGCAGAATGAGGGGAAGCCGCCAGCGGGTTGACAATTTCGCCGGGGCGCGACCAAGGTCCGCCGCCTTTTTTGACCGTTCCGTTGCCGCGACCCTTGGCGTGGCCTTTCCCCGAGGAAGCGGGACCAGATCTGGATGTCGATGCGAAGCTATCTCGATTTCGAAAAGCCGGTTGCCGAAGTAGAGGCGAAGGCGGATGAACTGCGCGCGCTCGACGCCAAGGGCGACGGCTATTCGCTCGCCGAGGAGATCGGCAAGCTGGAGGCCAAGGCCTCTCAGACCCTGAAGGATCTCTACGGCGCGCTCACGCCCTGGCAGAAGACGCTGGTGGCGCGCCATCCGCAGCGCCCGCATTTCCTCGACTATTGCTCGGCCCTGATCGACGAGTTCACCCCACTCGCCGGCGACCGCGCCTTCGGCGAGGACGAGGCGATCGTCGGCGGCTTCGGCCGCTTCCGCGGCGAGCCGGTCTGCGTCATCGGCCAGGAGAAGGGCAACTCGACCGAGACCCGCATCCGGCACAATTTCGGCATGCCCAAGCCCGAAGGCTACCGCAAGGCGGTGCGCCTGATGGACCTGGCCGATCGCTTTGGCCTGCCGGTGCTGAGCTTCATCGACACCGCCGGCGCCTATCCCGGCATCGAGGCCGAGGAGCGTGGCCAGGCCGAGGCGATTGCGCGCTCGACCGAGACCTGCCTGGCACTGCGCACGCCGAGCGTCGCGCTGGTGATCGGCGAGGGCGGCTCGGGCGGGGCGATCGCGATTGCCGCCGCCAGCAAGGTGCTGATGCTGGAGCACGCGATCTATTCGGTGATCTCGCCGGAAGGCGCGGCCTCGATCCTCTGGCGCGACACGGCGCGCGCCCAGGACGCCGCGACCGGCATGAAGATCACCGCCCAGGACCTGCTGCGCTTCGGCGTGATCGACAGGATCGTCACCGAGCCGACCGGCGGCGCCCATCGCGATCCGCAAGGTGCGATCGAGCGGGCCGGCGCGGCGATCGAGACAGCGCTCTCCGAGTTCGCCGGCCTCAGCGCCGACGAGATCGTCGACCGGCGGGCGCAGAAATACCTGGCGATCGGCCGGGCGCTTTAGGCGCAAGTTGACCTTGCGGCACTGTCGGCGCTGTCCGGCAGAGGGCTTTACGATGGCTTCACCATATGGCCATCTGCGGCGCCCCTGTGGTAAGGAACGGTCAAGGCTAACGGTACTACAACCGGGCAACGGGCATAATTTGGCCTTGTTGCGTGGTGAATTGTCGGCTTGACGCGTCCGCGCGAGATGGGATTGACGACGTGGCTGTGAGACATTTCGCGCTGGCGGCGCTCCTTGGCCTCACTTTGGCAGCCTGCGAAGAGGACCGCTATCGCGGCTCCGCGCGCCATAACATTCCGATTCCTTCGGCGACTTATACGCTGATGTCCGAGAAGGGCATGAGCAAGAGCCAGCCGATCGTGATTCGCTCCTACAAGAAGGAGTCGGAGCTCGAGGTCTGGAAGAAGCGCGCCGACGGCAAATACGCCCTGCTCAAGACCTATCCGATGTGCCGCTGGTCGGGCCAGCTCGGCCCGAAGGTGCGCGAGGGCGACCGCATGGCGCCGGAAGGATTCTACGCCATCAGCCCGGCGCAGATGAACCCGAACTCGTCCTTCTACGTTTCGTTCAACATGGGCTACCCCAACGCCTATGATCGCTCGCATGGCCGCACCGGCGCGCATCTGATGGTACATGGCGCCTGCTCCTCGGCCGGCTGCTATTCGATGACCGACGACCAGATCGGCGAGCTCTATGCGCTGGTTCGCGAGGCGCATAACGGCGGCCAGCGGGCCGTGCAGATGCAGGCCTTCCCCTTTCGGATGACGCCGGAGAATCTCGCCAAGCACCGGCTCGATCCGAACATCGCCTTCTGGAAGAACCTGAAGGAGGGGTCTGACTTCTTCGAGGTCGCCAAGGACGAGCCCTCGGTCTCGGTGGCCGGCGGGCGCTATGCCTTCAATCGCGACGGCAGCCAGATCGATTCGTCGATCACGCAGGCCATCGCCCAGAAACGCCAGCAGGATGAGATCCAGGTCGCCGCGCTGGTCTCCAAGGGTACGCCTGCGGTCAAGCTGATCTATGATGACGGCGACCAACATTCCTCGTTCAAGCGACAGCTGGCCCAGTCAGGCGCCGATTCGATGAACAGGTCGGTCGCCTGGGGCTCGCGCGATGTCGGCATCAGCCGCGTCGATTCGCTGATCGGGCCGCGCGTCGTCGTGCTCGACGACAAGGGCCGCACCAAGGCGACGGTCCGCGCCGAATCGGCCGAGAACGAAGCGGTGCTCGCCGCGGTGAGCAGCGCCCAGATCGAGGAAGCCAAGCCCGGGGTCGCTGCCGCGCCGGCCAAGCCTGCGCAGGCTGCCCAGCCCGCAGCCAAGCCGGCTGGTGATGCGGCGACGCAGGTCGCCAAGGCGACGGCCGGAGCCGCGACGCCGGAGCCGATCCAGACCGCCTCGGCCGAGCCGGCGCAGCCTTCCTTCTACCAGCGGGCGCTGAGCTTCGTACCGCTGCTCGGCGGTTCGTCCTCCGAGCCGAAGGAGCAGGCGCCGATCGTCTCGAATGTGCCGGAGACGCCGCAGACGGTGAGAGCACCGCTGCCTCCGCGCCGGGCCTCGACCCTGCGGACCTCGCAGCTGCAGCAGCCCGATGCTGCCTATGCAAGCCAGCCCACGGCGCGCTGAACGCCCCGCCGTCAGCTGATGCAGAAATATCACGCCCGCGGCCAGCAATGGCCGCGGGCGCTTTTGTAGGCGTCTAAACAGCGAAAACCGGCCGAATTGCTCATTGCGCGAGCAGGTTGCAAAAAACCTCGCCTTGCCGATTTTGCGCCCCCGCAGGCTTAATCATGGCGAATGCATGACGAGAATCGTGCAGGGATCTTGATGGAGTTCGCGATGGCTGCCTTGAAAACTTCCGGCTTGCTGACGGGCTTTGCGCTTTCGATGGCGCTGACGGTTTCGAGCGCGACGCTCGCCGCCGACCTGCCGAGCCGGAAGGCTGCGCCGCCGGTGCCGGTGGCGCCGAGCATCACCTGGTTCGACATCGCCGTCAGCGTGAAGGGCATGACGGACTATAATTTCCGCGGCATCTCGCAGACCGACCGCAAGCCTGCGATCCAGGGCGGTGCCGAGCTGCAGATCTACGACAACCTGTTCTATGTCGGCGTCTACGCTTCGAATGTCGACCTGGCGACCAGCCCGCCGGCCGAGATCGACTTCTACGGCGGCATCCGGCCGAAGTTCGGCCCGGTCACCGTCGATCTTGGCGTCTGGCAGTACTACTATCCGGGCGAGAAGGCCTATATCGACACGGCCGGAGTGTTCTGGACACCGAAAAACACCGACTACACCGAGGTTTACGGCAAGGTCAGCTATAATTTCGAGGACAAGCTTATCCTCGGCGCCAACGTTTTCTACGCCTGGGACTGGCTCGGCACCGGCGCCAGCGGCACCTATGCCTCGGTGACCGCGAAGTACAACCTGCCCTTCCTGGAAGGCCTGTCGATCTCGGGCGAGCTCGGCCATTACTGGCTCGGCACGACCAATCTCGCGATCTGGTCGACCGTGCCACCGACCAACCTGCCGGACTATGCCTACTGGAACGCCGGTGTCTCTTATACCTACAAGAACCTGACGGCAGATCTGCGCTATCACGACACCAACCTGTCGAAGGGCGATTGCTTCCTGCTGACCGCCGATCCGCGCGGCATCACCTCGGGTTCGGGTCGCTCCAAGTGGTGCAACCCGACCGTGGTGGCGACGCTCTCCTTCGACATCACCGCCAGCAGCGTCGGCATCTTCGCGCCGAAGTAACTGCCTGGGCGCATAGGTTGCTTCGGACAGGGCCGCTCGCGAGAGCGGCCCTTTTCCGTCGTTGGGAGCGAGCAGCTGCTTCTACCGCGCCAGCGAGGCTTTCATGTAGCTGCGCGGCGTGGTGCCGAGCCGGCGCCTGAACATGGTCGTGAATGCCGCGACATTGTCATAGCCCGCCAGCATCGCGACCTCCGTGACCGATACGCCGTCCGCCAGCCGGGGAAGGCAGGCGAACAGGCTGGCCTGCTGACGCCAGGCGACGAAGCTGAGGCCGGTCTCGCGCTGGAAAAGCCGGGTGAAGGTCCGCCGGCTCATCGCCAGCTTCGCGGCCCAGTCGTCGAGACGCTGATCGACCGATGGCGCGGCCATATAGGCGCGGCAAAGGGCAGCGAGGCGTCTATCGGCTGGAAAGGGCAGGCCCAGCGGCCGAATCGGCAGGGCGGCGATCTCCGCCGTCAGCAACTCGAGCACGAGCGCGAGCTTGCGGGTGCCAGGCGGGACGTCGCGCAGGCGCATCGCCTCGACGATCAGCGCATGGGCCAGATCGGTGACCCCGAGCACCTGCAACATACGCTGCGTGAGGTCGTCATGGCTGGTGAGGAGATAGACCGACTTGATGCTGACATCGCTCAGCGTCTCGACCGCGTGCTGCAGCCCGGCAGGAATGAGCAGTGCATGGCCGGGCGGGATCATCCAGCTGCCGCGCTCGGTGTTGATCTGGACCACGCCGGAGAAGGCGCAGAGCAGCTGGATCTGGCGATGGCTGTGCAGGGGTATCGTATAGCCGGCGGGATTGTCGGAGATGCGGACCAGGACATCGCCGTCCGCGTCGGCAACCGAGCCGTGAACCTTGCGATGATCGGCATGGAGCGTATCGACCTGTTGCTGCGGCAGCTTTCTCATCGACTGGCCCAAACGCGAAAGAATTCGACCGGAACACGAAAGCAGGTCATGGGCAAGCGCGGTAGAAGGAGCGCCGGTCGAGGTTTGCGTGCAGGGACATCGCAATGGTTGCCACGATGGAGGGGAGCCGCCCCCGCTTCGAGAAGACGACGATCTCCGTCCTGCTGGCGGTGAGCTTCTGCCACCTTTTGAACGATGTGATGCAGTCGCTGCTGGCCTCGCTCTATCCGCTGTTCAAGGCCAATTACGCGCTGGATTTCGTCCAGATCGGCCTGTTGACGATGGCCTTCCAGGTCACGGCCTCGCTGCTGCAGCCGGTCGTCGGCATGGTGACCGATCGCTGGCCGATGCCCTATTCGGCTCCGGTCGGCATGGCCTCGACCTTCGGCGGCCTGATCCTGCTCGGCAATGCTCATAATTTCGCAGTGCTGATCGTGGCGGCCTGCTTGATCGGCCTGGGATCGGCGATCTTCCACCCGGAGGCGTCGCGGATCGCGCGGCTCGCTTCGGGTGGGCGGCACGGCCTGGCGCAGTCGCTGTTCCAGGTCGGCGGCAATCTCGGCTCCGCGCTCGGGCCCTTGCTAGCGGCTTTCATCGTGCTGCCGTTCGGCCAGGGCAGCGTCGCCTGGCTCTCGGTCATCGCCATGGCGGGCGTCATCGTGCTGGCCCGTGTCGGGTCCTGGTACGCGGCCCATCGCCTTGCGCAGGCCGGCCGGCCGCCTGCCAGTCGTGCTTTGCCGTTGCCCGGGCGGCGTGTCGCCTTCGCCTTGTTCGTCCTGGTGCTGCTGACCGCGACCAAGAACGTCTACATGGCGAGCATTTCCAGCTACTTCACCTTCTACGTCATCGAGCAATTCCAGCTCGGCTTCCGCGACGCGCAGTTGATGCTGTTCCTGTTCCTCGGTGCGGCCGCGGTCGGCACCTTCGCCGGCGGGCCGATCGGCGACCGTTTCGGTGCGCGCTTCGTGATCTGGTTCTCGATCCTCGGCGTGATCCCTTTCGCGTTGCTGCTGCCCTATGCCAACCTGTTCTGGACCGGCGTGCTCAGCGTGATGATCGGCCTGATCTTCGCCTCGGCCTTCTCGGCGATCGTGGTGTTCGCGCAGGAGCTGGTGCCGGGCCGCATCGGCCTGATCGCCGGCATGTTCTTCGGCTTCGCCTTCGGCGCCGGCGGGCTCGGCGCCGCCTTCCTCGGCGGCTTCGCCGACGCCTATGGCATCACCTTCGTCTACAAGGTCTGTTCCTACCTGCCGCTGCTGGGGCTGTTGACGATCCTGCTGCCCAGGCTGCCGCAGCGGGCGCGGGGCTGAGGAGCGCGACGGGGACCCATGGCGCCATTCTATGTCGTGACGGATTGCGAGTTCGACGGGCCGACGCCGGGCGCCAATTCGATGCTCTCCTTTGGTTCCGTCGCTGTTGCGGCCGATGGCGCCGTCATAGGAGAGTTCGAGGCGGTGCTAGCGCCGCTCGATGGTGCAATACGTGATGACGGGACGATGGCGTTCTGGGCGCGTCACCCGCTGGCCTGGGCCGCGGCGACGGAGAATTCGGAGCCCCCAGCCGAGGTGATGCGGCGGTTCGTGGGCTGGATTGGCGCGATCGCGGGCGAACCGATCTTCGCGGCTCATCCGCTCGCGCTCGACGGGCCCTGGTTCGACTATTATCTGCGCCGCTTCGTCGGGCGCCCGCTGCTCGAAGGCCCCTGGGTCGCAGACCGCCTCTTTCGGCATGCGCCGCTGTGCCTGATGTCCTTCGTCGCCGGCAAGACCGGGCGCGGGCAATGGGAGTGCGATGTCGACCGCTATCCGGCGGAATGGTTGGGCTCTGTCGCGCATACGCATCGAGCGATCGATGACGCTCGCGGCTATGCCAATCTGCTGCGCTTCTTCACCAAAAAACGGTGACCCTTACGACGCAAGGGCGGCAAGGAATTCCTGCTGCTCCGTCGTCAGCAGACGCAGCGGGATCATGGTCGGCTGGCCAACGCGCAGGTGCAGCAGGAACAGGCCGTCGCCGCTGCTCGTCTTGCGGATCGCGCTGCGTCCGATGAAGCTGCGCAGCCCTTCACGCCGGAACCAGACGCCGTTCCGCGTCGCCAGCAGGCGCGTACCGTTCCACTCCGCCCGGAAGGCGTCATAGGTCGCCTTCTGCCGTCTCTTGTCGGCGATACCGGCTGCCAGGCTCGGCGCGGTCATGCCGATCCAATACGCCCCGAAGCAGAGCGCGGCGATGCCGGCGCTGGAGCGAGGTGCGACGATCCCGCCAGCGGTGGCGAGCAGGGTCGCGCCGATCGCCACGGCGACGCCCAGCCCGATGAAGGCGGGCCAGCCCTCCCAGATCGTCGGCTTGTTCTCGGCGAGGTTCTGCTGCGCCAGCAGCGTGTCGAAGCGGGCGAGCTCGTCGTCGGTGTAGTCGAGCGTGAGCTCGATATGGGCTTGTTTCGCGGGTTCGCCAGCAGCCGGCACAGCCAGATATCCTCGTAATCGAGAGTTCATGCCCCCCTTGCTATAGCGGGACCAAATCTCGCTGGCATCGGTTGCGCTCATGCTGGCCAGCGAAAGCCCTGGCATGGCAGGTTGCCTCATCCAACATGCGGAGCCTCGCCTTGTCCGACACCGCCATCGCTGCAGCAGCCGAGCAGGTCAGCACTGCGCGGCTCAGCCTGACACCTCTGGCACCGCCCCCCGCCGGGGCCGCGCCACGCGATCTCGCCGAGGCTTATGCGGTGCGTGACGCGGTCCATGCGCGCCTGGCTGGCAGCCGTTTCGGCGCGCGCATCGGCTGGAAGATCGGCTGCACCACGCCGGTTATGCAGGCCTATCTCGGCATCGCCCACCCCTGCGCGGCCGGGCTCTTCGCCGGCACGACGCATCGCGGTGATGCCAAGCTCCGGCATGGTGATTTCGTCAGGGTCGGCGTCGAATGCGAGATCGCGGTGCGGCTGGTGCGCGATCTGCGGGAAGGGCCGTTCACGGCCGAGGGCGTCCGCGGTGCGGTCGGAGCGGTGATGGCGGCGATCGAGATCGTCGACGACCGCTATGTCGATTGGCAGAGCACGGGCACGCCGATGCTGGTCGCCGACGATTTCTTCGCCGCCGGGGCGGTTCTTGGCCGCGAGCACGATCCGGCGGCCCTGCCGGATCTCGCGACATTGCGCGGACGAATCCTGGTCGACGGGGTCGAGGTCGGCGCCGGTCTCGGCGCCGATGTGCTCGGCCACCCCTACGCCGCTTTGGCCTGGCTTGCCGAACACGCATTGGAGCGTACTCAGCCGCTACGGGCGGGCGAGATCGTCCTGCTCGGTAGCCTGGTCAGGACGCAATGGCTCAGCGCCGGTGCGACAGCGCGCATCGAGATCGATGCGCTCGGAGCCATAGAGGCTGGTTTCGCCTGAAGTCCGTGCTGGAAGAGAACTCCGGCGCCGCGGTCAGACGAACTGGCCGTGGCAGTGCTTGAACTTCTTGCCGGAGCCGCAGGGGCAGAGCTCGTTGCGGCCGACCTTGCCCCAGCTCGCGGGATCGGCCGGGTTGCGCTCGGCGACGGCGAGATCGCCATCGGTCGCGGCGAACTGCGGCTGGCTGGCGAAGAAGCCGGCGGGCGGGGGCGGCAGGGTGTCGTTGCCGCCCTGAGCCGGGTCCTGGCCGTCTTCCGGCGGCGCCTCAAAGCGGACCTCGACGCGCATCAGATTGCCGGTGACCTGCTCGCGCAGGCGGCCGATCAGCCCGTCGAACAGCTCGAAGGCTTCCTGCTTGTACTCGTTCAGCGGATCGCGCTGGGCATAGCCGCGCCAGCCGATGACCTGTCTGAGATGATCGAGCGTGACGAGATGCTCGCGCCAGAGATGATCGAGCGTCTGCAGCAGCACCTGCTTCTCGATATAGGTCATCACCTCTTCGGTGTTGCGCTCGATGCGCGCCGTATAGTCCTCGTCTGCGATCTTGCGGATGCGCTCGCGCAGCTCGGCGTCGGCGATGCCTTCTTCCTTGGCCCAGTCCTCGATCGGCAGTTCGAGGTTGAGATAGGTCACGACGTCCTGCTTCAGGCCGGCGGCATCCCACTGCTCGGGATAAGCGTCCTCCGGGATGCGGCGCGAGACGGTGTCCTCGACGACGCCGTGGCGCATGTCGTCGATGGTCTCGCGCACGCTCTCGCTGCGCATGAACTCACGGCGCTGCTCGAACACGACCTTGCGCTGGTCGTTCATGACGTCGTCGTATTTCAGGATGTTCTTGCGGATGTCGAAGTTGCGCGCCTCGACCTTGCCCTGCGCCTTCTCGACCGCCTTGTTGATCCAGGGATGGACGATCGCCTCGTCTTCCTGCAGGCCGAGCTTCTGCAGCATGCCGTCCATTCGGTCGGAGCCGAAGATGCGCATCAGGTCGTCCTGCAGCGACAGGAAGAACTTGGAGCGGCCGGGGTCACCCTGACGGCCGCCGCGGCCGCGCAGCTGGTTGTCGATGCGCCGGCTCTCATGGCGCTCGGTGCCGATGATGTAGAGGCCGCCGGGGCGGGTCATGGTCTTGGCCGGGCGCGAGCCCTTGGCCGGCTCGAGCTCGATCGTCTCGGAGGCGTTGAGGACGATCTCCTTGAAGCGGGCGACCTCGGCCTCGATCTGCTTGATCTTGGCCTCTTTCTCCGGCCCGTCCTCCATGCCGGCAGTCTCGATCGAGACGCGCATCTCGACATTGCCGCCGAGTTTGATGTCGGTGCCGCGGCCGGCCATGTTGGTGGCGATGGTGATCGCGCCGGGCACGCCAGCCTCGGCGACGATGAAGGCTTCCTGCTCGTGGAAGCGGGCGTTCAGCACGGCGAACTGCTTGGTGCTCTTGCCCGTGCGGGCGGCGGCGTAGAGGCTGTCGAGCGCGCCGGGCTGGCTGAAGTCGATCTGCTTGAAGCCGGCGGCGACCAGCATCTCGGCGATCTGCTCGGACTTCTCGATCGAGGCGGTGCCGACCAGCACCGGCTGCAGGCGCTCGCTGGCGCGCTCCAGCTCCTTGATGATCGACTTCACCTTCTCCGGGAAGCTGCGATAGACCTCGTCGTCGTCGTCGATACGAGCGACCGGAACGTTGGTCGGGATCTCGACCACTTCGAGCTTGTAGATCTGCTCGAACTCGTCGGCCTCGGTGCCCGCGGTGCCGGTCATGCCGGCGAGCTTCTTGTAGAGGCGGAAATAGTTCTGGAAGGTGATTGAGGCCAGCGTCGCGTTCTCGGGCTGGACGGTGACGTTCTCCTTGGCCTCGAGCGCCTGGTGAAGGCCTTCCGAATAGCGCCGGCCCGGCATCATACGGCCGGTGAACTCGTCGATGATCACCACCTCGTCGTTGCGGACGATGTAGTCCTTGTCGCGCGTGAACAGGGTATGTGCACGCAGCGCCTGGTTGACGTGGTGGACGAGGGTGACGTTGGCGGAGTCGTAGAGATCGCCCTCCTTGAGGAGGTCGGCCTCGCGCAGCAACTGCTCGATATGCTCGTTGCCCGCCTCGGTCAGCGCGGCCGTGCGCTGCTTCTCGTCGACCTCGTAGTCGCCCTTGACCAGCCCGGGCAGGACCTTGTCGATCGCGACGTAGAGGTCGGACTTGTCGTCGAGCGGGCCGGAGATGATCAGCGGCGTGCGGGCTTCGTCGATCAGGATCGAGTCGACCTCGTCGACGATCGCGAAATGATGGCCGCGCTGGCTCATCTGCGCGACCTCGTACTTCATGTTGTCGCGCAGATAGTCGAAACCGAACTCGTTGTTGGTGCCGTAAGTGATGTCACTGGCATAGGCGCGCTGGCGCTCCTCGTCGTCGAGGCCGTGGACGATGATGCCGTAGGTGAGTCCGAGGAAATTGTAGATCTTGCCCATCCACTCGGCGTCGCGGCGGGCGAGGTAGTCGTTGACGGTGACGACGTGGACGCCCTTGCCGGTGAGCGCGTTGAGGTAGACCGGCAGGGTCGCGACCAGTGTCTTGCCTTCGCCGGTCTTCATCTCGGCGATCGAGCCCTCGTGCAGCACCATGCCGCCGATCAGCTGGACGTCGAAATGGCGCTGGCCGAGCACGCGCTTTGCAGCCTCACGCACCGTGGCGAAAGCCGGCACGAGCAGGTCGTCGAGCTTGGCGCCATCGGCGAGCTGCTTCCTGAAGGTTTCGGTTCGCGCTTTCAGGGCCTCGTCGGAGAGCTGGGCGACCTCGGCTTCGAGCGCGTTGATCGCGGCGACGCGGGGTTGGTAGCCCTTCACCCGCCGATCGTTCGACGAGCCGAAGAGTTTCTTTGCAAGCGCGCCAAGCATGTCTGGCCTTTCAATGGCGAATCCAGCCGGCGCCGGGAGCGCGGCCGAAAGCGATCGTCTCTAGAATTTCACGCGCGTGTTTAGACGTGCGCGGGCGCGTGGTCCAGCACGCGCTTGTCCGCGCGGATGTGGGGTCCGGCAGGGCGTGTTCCAAGAGGCAGGAGTCGTGGCTCGCTGCGCCGCGACGGATTGAACCAGGCTGGCCGGCTTGCGTTGATGTGCGAAGCCTAGAGGGTGTCCGCGACCACTAACAACCTCTTGTCTTGCCAACGCCGCGTTCTGCTGGCACTCAGCCGGCGAGATCGATCTCCGCGCCGTCCATTGAAAGGCCGCACCGATGTTGTCCTCCCGTCTCGCCATGCTGTCGCTTGGCTTCGCGCTGGCCGCCGTGCCGGCCCTCGCGCAACAGGACAAGCCCGTTGCCAAGGTCGATGGCATCACCATCACCGAAGGCGACCTCAAGCTCGCCGAAGAGGATCTCGGCGAGCGCACCGCGCAGATGCCGGAGGAGCGCAAGCGCGAGGAGCTGATCAACTATCTGGTCGACCTCAAGCTCGGCGCCAAGACTGCCGCGGCCGCCAAGATCGGCGAGGGGCCGGAGTTCGCCAAGCGCGTCGCCTATAACCGCGACAAGCTGCTGCTCGACGAGTACCTGACGGTCGAGTCCAAGAAGGCGGCGACGCCGGAAGCGGCCAAGAAGCTGTTCGAGGACACCGTCAAGGCGATGAAGCCTGAGGAGGAGGTCCACGCCCGCCATATCCTGGTGCCCGAGGAGGCGCAGGCTAAGGCGGCGCTGGAGCGGGTGAAGAAGGGCGAGGACTTCGCCAAGGTTGCGGCCGAACTCTCCAAGGATCCGGGTTCGGGCAAGGAGGGCGGCGATCTCGGCTGGTTCGCCAAGGACCGGATGGTGCCGGAATTTGCCGAGGCCGCCTTCAAGCTTGAGAAGGGCCAGCTCTCCGAGCCGGTGAAGAGCCAGTTCGGCTGGCATGTCATCAAGGTCGAAGACAAGCGCAGCAAGCCGCTGCCGAGCTTCGACGAGGTCAAGCCGCAGATCGACCAGTATCTGGTCCGCAAGGCGCAGCAGGACATCATCGTGGCGCTGCGCGAGAAGGCCAAGGTCGAGCGCCTCGACAAGCCGGCTGCTCCGGCGACCCCCGCGCCTGCGACCCCGGCTCCGGCCGAGCCGAAGAAGCCCTGAGCGGCCACGATTTTCATCGTACCGTCGTGATGCGCCCGGGCCATGCCCGGGCGTTTGCTTTTGGAGGGGTTCGGACTCTTGTCTTCGCGCCGTTGCTGCGGCACATCGGGCCAGCCATAAGAGGAGGCGCATGATGGCCGGCAAGGATGTTCCCGTTTCTCCGCTCGCGCCGAAGCGCCAGCCCAAGGTTCCGGCCGTGCCGGGCGTGCGTTTTGCCACCGCCGAGGCCGGCATCCGCTACAAGGGCCGCACCGACGTCGTGCTCATCCTGCTCGACGAAGGCTCGCAGGCCGCCGGCGTCTTCACCCGCTCGAAATGCCCCTCGGCCCCGGTCGATTGGTGCCGTGAGAATCTGGCGCAGGGCAAGGCGCGCGCCATCGTCGTCAATTCCGGCAACGCCAACGCCTTCACCGGCCTGAAAGGTCGCGACTCGGTCGCGCTGACCGCGAAGATCGCGGCCAAGGCTGCGGGCTGCAAGGCGGAGGAGGTCTTCATCGCCTCGACCGGCGTGATCGGCGAGCCGCTCGACGCGACCAAGTTCGAGGGCGTGCTGGCCGATTGCGCCAAGCGCGCTGCCGATGGCCCCTGGTCGGACGCCGCCAAGGCGATCATGACCACCGACACTTTCCCGAAGGCGGTCTCGCGCAAGGCCAAGATCGACGGGCACGAGGTCACGATCGCCGGCATCGCCAAGGGCGCCGGCATGATCGCGCCTGACATGGCGACGATGCTCTCTTTCGTCTTCACCGATGCGCCGATCGCGGCGCCGGTGCTGCAGGCCCTGCTGTCGAAGGGCGTCAAGGGCTCGTTCAACGCGATCACGGTCGACAGCGACACCTCGACCTCCGACACGCTGATGCTGTTCTCAACTGGCAAGGCCAAGGCGCGCGGCGTGCCGGAGATCACCGACCCCAGCGATGCCCGCCTCTCCGGCTTCAAGCGGGCGCTGAACGCGCTCCTGCTGGAGCTATCGCATCTGGTCTGCAAGGACGGCGAGGGCGCCCGCAAATTCGTCGAGGTTCGCGTCGTCGGGGCAAAGTCCGCGCGCTCGGCCAAGGCGGTCGCGCTCTCGATCGCCAATTCGCCGCTGGTCAAGACCGCGGTCGCCGGCGAGGACGCCAATTGGGGGCGCATCGTCATGGCCGTCGGCAAGGCCGGCGAGCCGGCAGACCGCGATCGGCTCGACATCTCCTTCGGCGCGATCAAGGTCGCGGAAGCGGGCGCTCGCGCCGGCTCCTATGACGAAAAGGCCGTCTCCGATTACATGAAGGGCGAGCACATCGTCGTCACCGCCGATCTCGGCCTCGGCCGCGGCAAGGCTACCGTCTGGACCTGCGACCTGACCAAGGCCTATGTCGAGATCAACGGCGACTATCGCTCCTGAGCCCTCGGGGCTAGTAGGCCCGAGCAAGAGCTTCATCGTCGGCAACCTCGCCGCCTGCTCCTTCCTATGGGGGAGCAGCTACCTCTTCATCAAGCTGATGGCCGGCGAGGTTTCGCCTTGGGCGATCGCCGCCGGCCGCGGGCTGCTGGGCGCTGCGACGCTCTCGCTCTATGTCGCGCTGCGCGGCCAGAGCCCGCTGCCGCGTCGCCATGAGCTTCGCCACTGGCTGGTGCTCGGCACCTGCAATGGCTGGTTGCCGAATGTGCTCGTCGCCTATGCGCTGATTCAGCTCGCCAGTGGCCCGGCGGCGATGATCCAGGCGGCGGGGCCGCTGGTGACGGCGCTGTTCGCGCATTTCCTGTTCTCCGAAGAACGCCTGAGCCGGCGCCGCCTCGCGGGCATCCTTGTCGGCATGGCCGGCGTCGCCATCCTGATCGGGCCGCGCTTGGGCGAGGGCGGCGGCACGGCGCTCAGTCTCCTCGCCATGGTCGGCGCGACGCTGTCCTATGCCTGCGCCAATCTCTATACGCGCGCCGTGCCGCCGCGGGCGGGCGATCCGATCCGATTGGCTCTCGGCCAGCAGATGGTCTCGGGCTCGGGCGCGCTGCTGCTGACCCTGGCCTTATCCGGCGGGGCGGCGCTCGCTGCTCTCGCGCCGCACTGGCAGGCGGTGCTAGCGCTCGGCGTGTTCGCGACGGCGCTGCCGGTGACGTTCTTCATGCGATTGATCCGCGCCGCCGGTCCGACGCGCGCGGCCATGACTGGCTATCTCGTTCCGGCGGTCGCTGCCGGCATGGGTGTATTCGTGCTCGGTGAAACGCTGGAGTTGCGGCAAGTTATCGGAGGTTGCATCATCCTCGCAGGCGTCTTCCTGGTATCGACGGCGCCTGCGGGGGGACGAGCTAGATGACGAGGATCGCATGCGTGCTGGGCCTTGCGGCCCTGCTAGGTGCCTGTGTGCAACAGCCGGTGACGACGGCGTTGTTCTCGGCCGAGGAGGCGGCGTTCATCCGGAAGACCGGGACCGGCGTCATCGTCGGCCATGCCTTCCGGACGCGCGCCAAAGGCCAGGTCGTGAATGCCGCCGGCGAGGTGGTCAGGCTGATCCCCGCGACGGCCTATGCGCGTGAGCGCTTCAAGGGCATCTTCGAGAAGACCAAGTTCCTGCCGCACTGGCGCTATCCCAACGGCGAGATCGATCCGCTCTATGCGCAGTTCACCCGCACGACCAAGTCGACGGCGCGGGGGCGCTTCAGCTTCGACAAGGTCGCGCCCGGGACCTACTTCGTCGCGACCCAGGTGATCTGGGGCGAAGAGGATGCGATTTTCCGCGAAGGCGGTTCGGTCTATGACGAGGTCACGCTGACCGGCAAGGAAACCGAGCCGGTCGAGGTCATCCTCTCGGGACATTAGCTCTTGCCGTGAAACTGCTGCTCGTCGTCGCCTGCGCGCTGGTCGATTCCGACAACCGCGTGCTCGTCACCCAACGTCCCGAAGGGAAATCCCTGGCGGGCCTCTGGGAATTCCCCGGCGGCAAGCTGGAGGCCGGCGAGCGGCCGGAGCCGGCGCTGATCCGCGAGCTCGCTGAAGAGCTCGGCATCAAGGTCAAGGAAGCCTGCCTGGCGCCGCTGACCTTCGCCAGCTACGCCTATCCCGAGTTCCACCTCTTGATGCCGCTTTATATCTGCCGGCGCTGGGAGGGGACGGTGATGTCTCGTGAGGGGCAGACACTGAAATGGGTGCGGCCCGGCAAACTGCGCGATCTCGCCATGCCGCCGGCCGACGAGCCGCTGATCCCGCCGCTGGTGGATCTGCTGGGGGCGTGAGGCCGTAGCCGTCATTCTCGGGCGGCGCGCAGCGACGACCCGAGAGTCTCGTGACGAGTAGGCGCTAAGCCGGAGCCTTTTCCGGTCTGAGATGCTCGGGTCTGCGCCCGAGCATGACGCGTGTTGACCTGCCGCTCAGCGCGGCAGGATGGTCTCGCCCATCAGGTGCTTGTCGATCGAGTGGGCCATTTGGCGGCCCTCGCGGATCGCCCAGACCACCAGCGACTGGCCGCGGCGCATGTCGCCAGCGGCGAAGACCTTCTCGACCGAGGTCTTGTAAGCCAGCATGTTGGCCTCGACATTGCCGCGCCCGTCGATCTTGACGCCGAGCTTGGCGAGAAGCCCATCATGCACCGGCGAGACGAAGCCCATCGCGAGCAGCACGAGATCGGCCTTGAGCTGGAACTCGCTGCCCTCGATCGGCTTGAACTGGGCGTCGACCTTGGCGCAGTGCAGCGTCTTCACCTTGCCGTTCTCGCCGGTGAACTTGACCGTACCGACGGCGAAATCGCGCTCGGCGCCTTCCTCATGGCTGGAGGAGGTCCGCAGCTTCAGCGGCCAGTTCGGCCAGGTCAGCGCCTTGTTCTCCTTCTCCGGCGGCTGCGGCATGATCTCGAGCTGGGTGACCGAGAGCGCGCCCTGGCGTACCGAGGTGCCGATGCAGTCGGAGCCGGTGTCGCCGCCGCCGATGACGACGACATGCTTGCCGCCGGCGAGGATCGGACGGGCGTTGCCTGTGGTGTCCGGCTCGCCGCCATTGCGGCGGTTCTGCTGCGGCAGGAAGTCCATGGCGAACTGGACGCCGTCGAGGTCGCGGCCCTCGATCGGCAGGTCACGCGGCTTCTCGGCGCCGCCGGTCAGGCCGATGGCGTCGTATTGCGCAAGCAGCTCCTGTGGCTCGATATCGATGCCGACATTGACGCCGTAATGGAAGACCACGCCTTCGGCCTCCATCTGGGCGACGCGCCGATCGACATGCGACTTCTCCATCTTGAAGTCGGGGATGCCGTAGCGCAGCAAGCCGCCGGCGCGGCCCTGACGCTCATAGACATGGACCTCGTGGCCGACGCGGGCGAGCTGCTGGGCGGCAGCAAGGCCGGCCGGGCCGGAGCCGATGATCGCGATCTTCTTGCCGGTCTTCGTGGAGGCCGGCTCGGGAACGATCCAGCCCTCTTCCCAGCCCTTGTCGACGATCGCGCATTCGATCGACTTGATGGTGACCGGAGTATCCTCGAGGTTCAGCGTGCAGGAGGCCTCGCAAGGGGCGGGGCAGACACGGCCGGTGAACTCCGGGAAGTTGTTGGTCGAGTGCAGGTTGCCGAGCGCCTCCTGCCACTTGTCGTTGTAGACGAGGTCGTTCCAGTCCGGGATCTGGTTGTTGACCGGGCAGCCATTGTGACAATACGGGATGCCGCAGTTCATGCAGCGCGCCGCCTGGTCCCGGGTCGCCTCCGGGCCCAGCGGGATGATGAATTCCTTGTAGTTGCGAATGCGATCCGAGGCCGGACGATACTTCCGGTCGCGGCGGTCGATCTCGAGGAAGCCGGTTACCTTGCCCATCGTCTCACTCCGCCGCGACCGAGACGCCGGCCTGGGCCCGCTCGATTTCCAGTAGTGCGCGCCGGTACTCGACCGGCATGACCTTGACGAATTTGGGCAGGTAGTCCGCCCAGTTCTCCAGAATGGCCTGCGCCCGCGCCGACCCGGTGTATTTCAGGTGGTAGGCGATAAGCTGGTGCAGGCGCTCGGCGTCGTAGCCGGACATGTTGGCCATGACGTCGATGCGGCCCTTGAACTCGAGATCGCCGCCATGGTGGTAGAGGCGCTGGGTCAGCTCCTCCTCCTCCGGCACCGGCTCGAGATCGACCATTGAGAGGTTGCAGCGCTTGGCGAAGCTCTTGTCCTCGTCGAGCACATAGGCGATGCCGCCCGACATGCCGGCCGCGAAGTTGCGCCCGGTCTGGCCGAGCACGACGACGACGCCGCCGGTCATGTACTCGCAGCCATGGTCGCCGGTGCCCTCGACAACCGCGATCGCGCCGGAATTGCGCACGGCGAAGCGCTCGCCGGCGACGCCGCGGAAGTAGCATTCGCCGGAAATCGCGCCGTAGAGCACTGTGTTGCCGACGATGATCGCCTCCTCGGCGAGCGCACGCGACTTCGGATCGGGACGGATAATCAGCTTGCCGCCGGACAGGCCCTTGCCGACATAGTCGTTGGCCTGGCCGGTCAGGTCGAGCGTCAGGCCGCCGGCGACCCAGGCGCCGAAGCTCTGGCCTGCGGTGCCGGTGAGCTTCACCGTGATCGTGTCCTCGGGCAGACCGATCGAACCATGGCGCTTGGCGATTTCACCCGAGATCATCGCGCCGGTCGAGCGGTCGACATTGCGGATCGTGCTCTCGATCACCACCGGCGCAGCGGTATCGAGCGAGGCGCCGGCCTTGGCGATCAGGGTGCGGTCGAGCACCGACTCGATCGGGTGGACCTGGCGCTCGACATTGCGGATGGCGACGCCCGCGCCGGGCTCCGGCTTGTGGAAGATGCGGGCGAAGTCGAGCCCCTTGGCCTTCCAGTGCTCGATCGCCTCTTTCTTGTCGAGCCAGTCGGAGCGGCCGACGAGCTCGTCGAAGCTCTTGACGCCCATCGCCGCCATGATCTCGCGCACGTCCTCGGCGAGGAAGAAGAAGAAGTTGATGACGTGCTCGGGCTGGCCCTTGAAGCGCTTGCGCAGCACCGGGTCCTGGGTGGCGACGCCGACCGGGCAGGTGTTGAGGTGGCACTTGCGCATCATGATGCAGCCGGCGGCGATCAGCGGCGCAGTAGCGAAGCCGAACTCGTCGGCGCCGAGCAGCGCGCCGATGACGATGTCGCGCGCCGTGCGCAGGCCGCCATCGACCTGCAGGGCGATGCGGCCGCGCAGCTTGTTCATCACCAGGATCTGGTGGGTCTCGGCCAGGCCGATCTCCCAGGGCGAGCCGGCATGCTTGATCGAGGTCAGCGGCGAAGCGCCGGTGCCGCCCTCATAGCCGGCGATGGTGATGTGGTCGGCGCGCGCCTTGGCGACGCCGGCGGCGACGGTGCCGACGCCGAGCTCGGAGACGAGCTTGACCGAGACGTCCGCCGCCGGATTGACGTTCTTCAGGTCGAAGATCAGCTGGGCGAGATCCTCGATCGAATAGATGTCGTGATGCGGCGGCGGCGAGATCAGGCCGACGCCCGGGGTCGAATGCCGGACCTTGGCGATGCGGGCATCGACCTTGTGGCCGGGCAACTGCCCACCCTCGCCGGGCTTGGCGCCCTGCGAGACCTTGATCTGCATCATCTGCGAGTTGACGAGGTATTCGGTGGTGACGCCGAAGCGGCCTGAGGCGACCTGCTTGATCGCCGAGCGCATCGAGCGGCCGTCCGGCAGCGGCTTGAAGCGCTCCGGCTCCTCGCCGCCCTCGCCGGTGTTCGACTTGCCGCCGATCGCGTTCATGGCGAGGGCCAGCGTCGAGTGGGCCTCGTGGCTGATCGAGCCGAAGGACATGGCGCCGGTCGAGAAGCGCCTGACGATCGAAGCCGCGCTTTCGACCTCGTCGAGCGCGATCGGCTGGCGGTTGAGCTCCCCGGCCATCTTGACGTGGAACAGGCCACGGATGGTCGAGAGCTTCTCGCTCTGATCGTTGACCAGCTCGGAATAGGCCTTGAACTTGTCGCGCGCATTGCCGCGCACGGCGTGCTGGAGCAGCGCGATGTTCTCCGGCGTCCAGGCATGCGCCTCGCCGCGCAGACGGAAGGCGTATTCGCCGCCGATATCGAGCGCATCGCGATAGACCGGCGAGTCGCCGAAGGCGTCGCGATGACGGCGCACGGTCTCCTCGGCGATCTCGGCGAGGCCGACGCCCTCGATCGATGAGATCGTGCCGGTGAAGTACTTGTCGATGAACTCGGTGCGCAGGCCGACGGCGTCGAAGATCTGGGCGCCGCAATAGGACTGGTAGGTCGAGATGCCCATCTTCGACATAACCTTGAGCAGGCCCTTGCCGATCGACTTGATGAAGCGCTTGACCACCTCGTAGCGGTCGACCTCCGGCGGGAACTCGCCGGCCTCCAGCAGCGCCTCCATGGTCTCGAAGGCGAGATAGGGGTTGATCGCCTCGGCGCCGAAGCCGGCGAGCAAAGCGAAGTGATGGATTTCGCGCGGCTCGCCCGATTCCAGCACGAGGCCGACCGAGGTGCGCAGGCCCTTGCGGATCAGGTGATGGTGGACTGCCGCCGTCGCCAGCAGCGCCGGGATCGGGATGCGGTCGGGGCCGACCTGGCGGTCGGAGAGGATGATGATGTTGTAGCCGCCATGGACGGCCGCTTCGGCGCGCTCGCTCAGGCGCTCGATCGCGCCCGCCATGCCGGCCGCGCCCTCGCGCGTCGGATAGGTGATGTCGAGCGTCTTGGTGTCGAAGCGGTCCTCATAGTGACCGATGCAGCGAATCTTCTCGAGATCGTCATTGGTCAGGATCGGCTGGCGCACTTCCAGGCGCTTGCGGCGCGAGGTGCCCTCGAGGTCGAGGATGTTCGGACGCGGCCCGATGAAGGAGAGGAGACTCATTACGAGCTCCTCGCGGATCGGGTCGATCGCCGGATTGGTGACCTGGGCGAAGTTCTGCTTGAAATACGTGTAGAGCAGCTTCGACTTCGAGGAGAGCGCCGAGATCGGCGTATCCGTGCCCATCGAGCCGACGGCTTCCTGGCCGGTTACCGCCATCGGCGCCATCAGGATCTTGGTGTCTTCCTGGGTGTAGCCGAAGGATTGCTGGCGATCGAGCAAGGCGACGTCGGTGCGCGATGCCCGCGCCTCGACCGGCGGCAGCTCCTCGAGCACGATCTGGGTGCGCTTCAGCCAGTCCTTGTAGGGGTTGGCTAGGCAAAGCGAGGTCTTGATCTCGTCGTCGCCGATGATGCGGCCCTCTTCGAGGTCGATCAGCAGCATCTTGCCGGGCTGAAGCCGCCACTTCTGGACGATCTTCTCCTCCGGGATCGGCAGCACGCCGAACTCCGAGGCGAGCACGACGAGCCCGTCATCGGTGACGAGATAGCGCGCGGGGCGCAGGCCGTTGCGGTCGAGCGTCGCGCCGATCTGGCGGCCATCGGTGAAGGCGATCGCGGCCGGGCCGTCCCACGGCTCCATCAGCGCGGCGTGGTACTCGTAGAAGGCGCGCCGGCTCTCATCCATCAGCGGGTTGCCGGCCCAGGCCTCGGGCACCAGCATCATCATGGCGTGGGCGAGCGAATAGCCGCCCTGGACCAGGAATTCGAGGGCGTTGTCGAAGCAGGCCGTGTCGGACTGGCCCTCATAGGAGATCGGCCAGAGCTTGGAGATGTCGGCACCGAAGAGCTCGGAGTCGACCGAGGCTTGCCGCGCCGCCATCCAGTTGACGTTGCCGCGCAGCGTGTTGATCTCGCCGTTATGGGCGACCATCCGGTAGGGGTGGGCGAGGCGCCAGGACGGGAAGGTGTTGGTGGCGAAGCGCTGGTGGACGAGGGCGAGCGCGCTCTCGAAGCGCTCGTCGGTCAGGTCCTTGAAGTAGTCGCCGAGCTGAGTGACCAGCACCATGCCCTTGTAGACGATGGTCCGGCAGGAGAAGGAGACCGGATAATAGGTCGCGGTCGCCCGGTCATGGCGCTTATAGACCTTGTTCGAGACCGACTTCCTGAGGACATAGACCTGCCGCTCGAACTCGTCCTCATCGGTGATCTCGGCCGGGCGGCCGACGAAGATCTGGCGATGGCACGGCTCGGTTTCCTTGACGGCTTCGCCGAGATCGCTGTTGTCGACGGGCACGTCGCGCCAGCCGAGGAAGATCAGGCCTTCCTCCTCGACCGTCTGGGCGACGATCTCCTCGCAGACGGCGCGGTTGTCCGCCTCCTGCGGCATGAAGAACTGGCCGATGGCGTAATGGCCGGGCTCGGGCAGCTCGATGCCGATCCCTGCGCATTCTTCCTTGAAGAAGCGATGCGGGATCTGGGTGAGGATGCCGCAGCCGTCGCCGAGCTTGGGATCGGCGCCGACAGCGCCGCGATGGTCGATATTGTGCAGGATCTGCAGGCCCTGCGCGACGATCGCATGGCTCTTGCGGTTCTTCATGTCGGCGATGAAGCCGACGCCGCAGGAATCCTTCTCATAGGACGGGTCGTAGAGGCCCTGGCGCTCCGGCATGGCGGGGTCACGCACCTCGGGAAAACGCTCGAAAGCGGTCGTCGTCGTGGTGGCAGCTTTAGCAGTGGTGTTGGCCATCGCGCTCGCCTTCCTGCCTTCGCTCATCGTCGCCTCCGCCCGCCTCGGTCCCGCAGCATCGGCTCGGGAGCCAGCCAAAGTCCACCGCCGCTCCGGCTGCCACCTTGTCGAGCAAGGATCGGGCCGGTCCGGCTCTATTCTCGGTTTGCGAAGGTTGCTTGCGCCGGTCTTGTCTTGCGCCCGCGTCCTCCGCAGGCGCCTCGGGCGTTAAGCCCTGCTGCGCCTGGTCACGCCGCCGTTTTGCGGGCGGCGCGCGTCGTACGGTTGGCTTTGGCTTTATTCGCCGTACCTCCCGTCATCGTCCGCTCCGTCCGCTCGCGCCAGGGCCTCGGCGAGGCCCACTCTGAAAATGGGACAGCATAGCTGTCCTATTGCCTTGACCTTGCCAGAATTCCAATCTGGGCACAAGCGGCGATTTTGCACTGCGGCGACATTTTATTGCTATCTGCATAGATGTCTGGACATTTTCGCATCGCGTGGCCCTGCGAGCCAAGCCGGAAGTTGTCGGTCGCAGGAATCGGAGCTGCTCTGCGTCGCCACAGATTGCGCTGCGGCAGGAGGCTGCTTATCCGTCAGCGACCTCTCAGCGCCCGCCGGATATGAGCCTCCCATGAATTTCGTCAGCGACAATCTGGCCGGAGCGAGCGCGCCGGTGATGCAGGCGATGGCGGCCGCCAATGACGGTTCTGCCGCCGCCTATGGCACCGATGCCTGGACGAAGCGGGTCGAGACCCTGTTCGGCGAGCTGTTCGAGCGCGAGGTTGCGGTCTTCCTCGTCACGACCGGCACGGCGGCCAATTCATTGGCCCTGGCGAGCCTGGTCCAGCCCTGGGGCGCGGTACTCTGCCATCATGAGGCGCATATTGCCTCCGATGAATGCGGCGCGCCCGAGTTCTTCACCGGCGGGGCCAAGATCGTCGGCCTGCCAGGCGATGGCTGCAAGCTCACGCCAGAGGTCGTAACCGAGCAGCTCGCGCGCATGCGGGCGGGCTCCCTGCATCAGGTGCAGCCGCAGATGCTGTCGATCACGCAGGCGACCGAGTGCGGGCTGGTCTACAGGCCGTCCGAGATCGCGGCACTGAAGCAGGCGACCCTGCCGCGCGGCCTGAAGCTGCACATGGACGGCGCCCGCTTCGCCAATGCGGTCGTGGCGTTGGGTTGCACGCCCGCCGAGATCACCTGGAAGGCGGGCGTCGACGTGCTCTCCTTCGGCGGCACCAAGAACGGTGCCTTTGCCGCCGAGGCGGTGATCGTCTTCGATCCGGCCAATGCCGGTGAGATGCCATGGCGGCGCAAGCGGGCCGGGCACACTTTGTCCAAGGGAAGGCTGATCGGGGCGCAGTTCGAAGGACTGCTGGACGGTGGTCACTGGCTCGACCTTGCACGCCACGCCAATGCGATGGCGGCGCGCCTCGCCGCCGCCGTCAAGGCCAGCGATAAGCTCCAGCTGGCCTGGGCCTGCGAGGCGAACGAGGTGTTCCTGGTGCTGCCGCCACCGGCGCAGGCTGCCCTGGCGGCGCAAGGCGTGCAGTACATCGCCTGGTCGGGCGATGCCTTGCCGGAACGAGAACGCCTGCGGGACGGCGAGGTGGTCGGGCGGTTCGTCTGCTCCTTTGCGACGCGGGCGCAGGACGTCGACCGGCTTGCCGCCGTGCTGGCTGCCGTCTGAGCATCGAGAAGCGCCTGTTTCGCAGCGGATTCACGCCGCAAGCGCGCCGCAATCCTTACCGAGAACTGAAGGCTGCGAATTTCGTCTGACAGAGGACAGACCATGGCAGTCTTCGTTTCGCCCGCCGCCGCGCCGCGCCCCCTGCGCCGCCGCCTGGCCGGCCTCACCATCCTGGCCGTCATGGCCGGCGCGAGCGGCCCGGCCCTGGCGCAGATCGATGACTATGGCGGCGGCTACGCCCGCTACGGCTATGGCTACGACTATGACGACGGTTACGGCTATGGCCGGCGCTATGACTACGCGCCGGCCCGGCCAGCGCCGATTCCGCCGCGGGCGGTCGAGCGGATCGCCGTGCAGGAGTTCGGCCTGCGCGAGGTGCAGCGCACGATGCGGACCCGTTCGGCCATCGTCGTCGATGGCGTGGCGGCGAATGGAGCGCGCGTGCGGCTCATCATCGATCGCTTCAACGGCGAATTGATCGACCGGATCGTGCTGCAGCCGCCGCCGCGGACGGTCAGGCTCGACCCGCGCGAGGAGGAGCGCCCGGCGCCGAAGAAGCTGACGCCGCGCCCGCCGGAGCGGCCGGCCGTGCTGAAGCCGGCCCAGCCGCCGGCCGAGGCGAGCGCGCCGGCAACCACCGTTCCACCGTCACCGGCGGCGCCGAAGCCCGATGCGCCGGTGGCAAAGCCTGCAGCCGTGCCGTCAGTCGCGCCGGGCGATATCGGCAAGCCGAAGCTGGTCAACCCGCAGGATGTCCGCGGGGCCGATGAGCCCGATCGCACGCCGCCACTGGCGCGGGCGAATCCGAGTGGCATCCCGACGCCCGATACGACCCTGCCACCGGTGCAGATCGAGGATATGAAGACGGCGCAACCCAAGCCGGAGATCCCGATCGCGCCGGTCAACCCGCCGAATTGAGCGTTGAACCGAGCCCATAGGCAAAGAGCCTCCCCGGTTTCCCGGGGAGGCTCTCGCGTTTCAGGCTCTTGCTGTTCGGTTCTGCAGTTACGCAGCCTTGCGGGCCTCGATCACCTTGGCGCCCTGCGCGCCGATCGGAATCAGGCGCGGCTTCTTGGCCTCGGGGATCTCGCGGACCAGGTCGATGTGGAGCAGCCCGTTCTCGAGGCTGGCGCCAGTGACCTGGACGTAATCGGCGAGCTGGAAGCGGCGCTCGAAGGCGCGGGCGGCGATGCCCTGATGCAGGACTTCGCGCTTTTCGGCGTCATCGGCGGCTTTTTTCTCGCCGCGAACGGTCAGCGCGTTCTCCTTGCTCTCGATCGAGAGGTCGGACTCACCGAAGCCGGCGACCGCGATCGAGATGCGATAGGCGTTCTCGGCGGTGCGCTCGATATTGTAGGGGGGATAGCTCGGCGCGTTGTCGACGCTGGTGGCCTGGTCGAGCAGCGAGAACAGGCGGTCGAAGCCGACGGTCGAGCGATAGAGCGGGGAAAGATCGTAGGAACGCATGATTGTCCTCCAGAGGAAGCGACATTCGTGTCAGTCCGCCTCGTCATGAGCGCGGACCAGGGTTTGGGTCGCGCAGCCGCTTGACGGCCTGCGCCACCATGATCTGGGTGGCGTTTCCGGCTTTTCAAGGCCGGGTCCCGACGGGCATAACGAGGCGGTCAAGTCCGCCGGAGCTCCGATGACCGAGGCCGAATTCTTCCATCAGCCGGATTATCCGGTGCCCGGCCATGGCAAGGTCTGGTTCGCCGCGACCAGCGACGGCGCGCGTCTGCGCCTGGCGAGCTGGCGCCCGAGCGTAAGGCGGGAGAAGGGCACGATCCTGCTCGCGCAGGGTCGGGCCGAGTTCATCGAGCGCTATAGCGAGGCGATCGCCGAGCTGCGCCGGCGGGGCTTCCATGTCCTGACCTTCGACTGGCGTGGGCAGGGCGGCTCGCAGCGCTTCACCAGCCGACAGCGCAAAGGGCATGTCGGCCGGCTCGTGCATTACGAGCGTGACCTTGCCCTGGTCGTGGCGCAGATGCAGGAGCGCTTTCCGGCACCCTATTTCACGCTGGCGCATTCGATGGGCGCGGCGCTCTGCCTCGATGCCGCCAGACGCGAGGCACTCCCGGTCGCGCGGCTGGTCGCGATCGCGCCGATGCTGGGCATCAGCATGATCGAGAATCCGCGGGGCGCGCGCTGGCTGGCGCGGGTGCTGTACTGGCTCGGCTTCGGCAAGGCCTTCGTGCCCGGCGGCGGCGACACCGCGATCGGTACGAAGCCATTCGAGGGCAACCGGCTGAGCTCCGATCCTGCCCGCTATGCCCGGAACGCGGCCCTGTCGGCGGCGGCGCGCGAGCTCGCCATCGGCGACCCCAGCGTCGGCTGGATCCGGGCTGCCTTCCAGCTGATGGACCGACTTGCGCAGCCGCGCGCACCGCTAGAAGTGCGCGTGCCGACGCTGATCATCGCCGCTGGACAGGACCCGGTCGTGTCGACGCCGGCGATCGAGCGCTTCGCGGCGCGGCTCAAGACCGGCTCGGCCCTGGTGCTGCCGACGGCGCGCCACGAGATCCTGATGGAAACCGATGCGATCCGGGCGCAGTTCTGGGCCGCCTTCGACGCCTTCATCCCGGGCGAGGAGTTGCCGGGTGAGCAGGCTGCGGCGCCGGCTTCAGCCGTTGAGCAAAGCGAGCGCGGCCTGGTGCATGGTCTTGTTGCCGGCGGCGAGGATGGTGCCGCCCTGGGCGGCGCTGCCGCCGTCCCATGAGGTGACGATGCCGCCGGCGCCCTCGATGATCGGGATCAGCGCGACGATGTCGTAGGGCTTCAGCCCGCTCTCGATGACGAGATCGATATGGCCGGCGGCGAGCATGCAGTAGGCATAGCAGTCGCAGCCATAACGGGCCATGCGCACGGCGCTCTCGACGCGGCCATAGGCTTCCTTCTGTCCGTCGACGAAGAGATGCGGGCTGGTGGTCATCAGCGTCGCCTCGGCGAGATTAGTCACCTGCCGCGTGTGCAGCGTGCGCGGGCCGTTCGGCCCTTCATAGCGCGCCATGCGGCCGTCGCCGGAGAAGCGCTCGCCTGTGAAGGGCTGGTTCATCATGCCGTAGACGGGAACGCCCTTGCGGGTCAGGCCGATCAGCGTGCCCCAGACCGGGATGCCCGAGATGAAGGCGCGGGTGCCGTCGATCGGGTCGAGCACCCAGACATAGTCGGCGTCGGCGTTCTCGGAACCGAATTCCTCGCCGAGGATGCCATGGGCCGGGAAGGTGCGCTTGATCAGGTTGCGCATCACGTCCTCGCCGGCGCGATCGCCCTCTGTGACGGGATCGAAGACGCCGCCGGCGGATTTGTCTTCGGTCGTATGGCGGGCGCGGAAGAAGGGCAGGATCGCCTGGCCCGAGAGGGTCGCCAGCTTGGCGACGAACTCCGTGAAATCGACCGCGCTCATCCAGGCTTCCTTCGGCTTTCATCCAGCTGCCGCCTTCATGCTGTGCGGCGGACGGGAAGACAAGCACTGCGAGCCCGAGATCGGTCAGGTAAGGACAGTTCATCTCCATTCGGTTCCGCAAAATCGGCCATCCAAGAACGGCTATGCCAATTGTCATGCGTTTTTTGCATGACTGGATTTGCATTTGAGCTTGTGTTTTTGCAGCGCAATGCGCTATTGTGCACTGCGAAGGGGAGATGACCTCAAACCTTCGTTGCCCTCCTTGGGCGTTTCCTCCCTAGACTTCGGGCCGCCACGAAAGTGCGCGGCCCTTTTTCTTTTGAACCTCAGGGATTTGGTGGGGTTCGGAAGGCCCTTATTCCGCCGCCTGGCGCCAGTCGTCGCTCCAGCCGCTCCAGCGTGCGAAGCATTCGGCCATGGCGGCGCTGATCACCTGCTGAACGGCATGGAAGCCGCTGCTCGGCTCAAGTGTGGCCTCGTTCATATAGAGGCCGCGGCTGACCTCGATCTGCAGCGCGTGCACGCCGGAGCCGGGCGCGCCGTAATGCTCGGTGATAAAGCCGCCGGCATAAGGGCGGTTGCGGGTCACGGTGAGCCCGGCGCGCGCGAACGCCTCTTCCGCGGCATCGACCACGAAGCTGGCGGCGCTGGTGCCGAAGCGGTCGCCGAGGATGATGTCGGCCTTGGCGATTCCGTCGCGGTCGAGCCCGGTCGAGGGCATGGAATGGGCATCGACCAGGATGCAGCTGCCGAAGCTGGCCTGCGTGCGGTTCACCAGATGGCGCAGGCCGGCATGATAGGGCCGGTAGAGCTCCTCGATCCGGGCGAGCGCGCTCTCGACCGGAATGCGGCCCGAATAGATCTCGTAGGCCTCGCCGACGATGCGCGGGATCGTGCCGAGCCCGCCGGCCACGCGCAGCGAGCGGGTATTGGCGAAGCCGGGCAGGCGGCCCTCGAACATGCGCGGATCGAGCTCATAGGGCTCACGGTTGGCGTCGAGGAAGGCGCGCGGGAATTCCGCGACGAGCAGGGGCGCGCCGAGAGCGACCGCATGGGAGAAGAGCAGGTCGACATAGGCGTCCTCCGAGCGGCGCAGCGCCCGCAGCGGCAGGCGCGAGCCCTCGACGAAGGCGCGCGGATAGCGCCGCCCGGCATGGGGCACGTCGACGATGACGGGCACGACCTGCAGCGCGGGCTGATGGAGCGTGAACGGCCGCTCGATCTCGGCGATCACGTCGTCCGGGCGGGGAAAGGAGAAACCGGTTGTCAGCGTCATGTCATCGGACTCAAGCACAAAGCCGATCCCGGTTGAAGGGCCTGACCTTTCGTCATTTGGCTAGCCAGCCTTCACTGGTTGTTTACCGTAATGTCGCCAAATAGAACTGGCTGATCCATTCGGGTGTGTGCGAGCGCTGTGTTCGCCTCACGCCGGGCTGGACCGGCGACACCCGGAATGGCACGGACGGCCACCCGGTACGAGGGACGACGAGGCGAGCGAATCGGCTTCCGGCCAGGCGGGCAGGTGGCGTGGGCTCGGCGCAACATCACGGACGAAGCAAGGCGCCATGACGAAGATTCTCCTGGCCGAAGACGACAACGACATGCGCCGCTTCCTGGTGAAGGCGCTGCAGAATGCGGGCTACGACGTCGCCTCGTTCGACAACGGGCTATCGGCCTATAACCGGCTGCGCGAGGAGCCGTTCGAGTTGCTCCTGACCGACATCGTCATGCCCGAGATGGACGGAATCGAGCTGGCGCGCCGCGCCACCGAGCTCGATCCCGACATCAAGGTGATGTTCATCACCGGTTTCGCGGCGGTGGCGCTCAATCCGGATTCGCAGACGCCGAAGGACGCCAAGGTGCTGTCGAAGCCCTTCCATCTGCGCGAACTGGTCAACGAGGTCGAGAAGCTGCTGGCGGCCTGATCGGGAGGCGTGTCGGCTTCTTGCACTTAAAGCCGACGAAGCGCCTTGCAAGGCGCGCAAGCCTCCGCTATAGCCCCTCCACCTCGCAGCGATGCCGCCCTCGGGCCGGTGTCGTTCCGGACGCCTTCGGGCGAAACGGGCGCGTAGCTCAGCGGGAGAGCACTACGTTGACATCGTAGGGGTCACAGGTTCGATCCCTGTCGCGCCCACCATTTTCTCCTTGGATACAAGGACAGACGGCCGCCCCACCGGGCGGCCGTTTTGCTTTGGAGCTTCAGCTCGCGCGCGACACGATCTCCTTGCGGCTTTCGTCTTGAAGCCAATCGCGGAAGGCCAACATGGCTGGCGTCAATGAGCGCGATTGCAGCCAGGTCAGCCAGTAGCTGCCGAGCGAGACCTCGACCGGGAACGGACGAACCAGTCTGCCATCCTCGAAATAACGCGAGAACAGCAGTGCCGGCACGAGGGCGACGCCTTCGCCGGCGGCCGCGACCTCGGCAAGGGCGATCGATGTGTCGAAGACCGGCCCGCGCGCCTGCAATGGCTCGATCCCGGCCGCTTCGCTCCACAGCTTCCATTCGTCGGACCGATAGGAGCGCAGCAGTGTCTGATTCGAGAGATCGCTCGGCTGCTGCAGGGTACGTGCCGTGCTGGGCGCGCAGACCGGTGTCATCGGCGCCTCGAACAGGCGTAGCGCCGCAGTGCCATGCCAGGCGCCGCCGCCGAAGCGCAGGGCGTAGTCGAGGCCCTCGGCCGCGAGATCGACCCGGTTGTTGTTGGTGGTGAGGCGCAGGTCGGTTTCCGGATGCGCTGCACGAAAGCCGGCAAGGCGCGGCAGCAGCCAGCCGATCGCGAAGGTTCCGACTGCGCCGACATTCAGAACCTCGACCGGTTTGCCAGCCTCGAAGCGTTCGAGCAGGCCGGCGATACGGTCGAAGCTGTCGCGCAGCGTCGGCAGCAGGCTGCGGCCTTCGTCGGTCAATGCAAGCCCACGCGGCAGGCGGCGGAAAAGCTCGACACCGAGCCTTTCCTCGAGAGCCTTCACCTGATGGCTGATCGCAGCCTGGGTGACGCAGAGCTCGATCGCCGCTCTGGTGAAGCTGAGATGGCGTGCCGAAGCCTCGAAAGCGCGCAAGGCGTTCAAGGGAAGGTGCGGGCGGAGCATGGTCGAGCCTTAGGAAATCTAATGGCTCGGTAGAAATATCATCGTTTGCGATTGGGCAAGCTTGCGGCGAGAAAGATGCCCGTCGACAGGCTCGGCAAAAAACCGTCGCAGGTCGCGACATCTTCACCAGAACCGCACCCGACATGACGCGCGGCACAACGCTCGCGTGATCGCTCCCGCATGGAGAAAACCGATGATCCGACGCCGTGAGCTGCTGATCGGCTCCCTGATGACCGCGCCGATGCTCGGCAACGCGCCTGCCTTCGCCCAGGGGCGGGAGGAGGCGGTGCGCGAGGCGCTGTTCGCGCTCGACCGCAAGCATGGAGGGCGCCTCGGTGTCGCCATCCTCGACAGTGGCAACGGCCGCATCGTCGCCCATCGCGGGGAGGAACGTTTCGCGATGTGCAGCACGTTCAAATTCGTCGCCGCAGCCTTCGCGCTGGCGCGAATCGACCGTGGCGAGGAGGAACTCGATCGGCGGGTCAGCTACAGCAAGGCCGATCTCATCACCTATTCGCCGGTGACGGAGAAGCATGTCGACAAGGGCATGACCATCGCCGAACTCTGCGATGCGGCGGTCACGCTCAGCGACAATGCTGCCGGCAATCTGTTGCTCGATTCCTTTGGAGGTCCGAAGGGGCTGACCGGGTACATGCGCTCGCTCGGCGACGAAGCTTCGCGCCTCGACCGGCGCGAGCCGGACCTCAACGAGGCCAAGCCAGGTGATCCGCGTGACACGACGACGCCGGTCGCCATGGCCGGCGTGCTGCGCCAGACGGTGCTTGGAGCGGCGCTGTCGCCGGCCTCCCGCCAGCAATTGACGGCCTGGCTGGTCGCCAACAAGACTGGTGACAAGCGCCTGCGGGCCGGGGTGCCGAAGGGCTGGCGCATCGGTGACAAGACCGGAACCGGCAACAACAACGCCACCAACGATATCGGGGTCATCTGGCCGCCCGGCCGAGCACCGCTGGTTGTCACGGCCTATTATGCGGAGTCGTCTGCAGCTTTCCCCGAGCGTGAAGCCGTGCTGGCGGAAGTCGGGCGGCTCGCCTCCTCGCTCTGAAAAAAGCAGGAAAAGCCTCCGAAAGTTAGCGATTCATCATTCGGCTTTGAAAGGTGACGTCAAAGCGCTGCGTTCATGGCATGATCCCCGCGAATCCCGCACGGCCTGGAGGATCTGACGATGCGTGCGACATGGCTCATCGCATTGGGGCTGGCAGCCGCGCTTGGTGGCTGCATGACGGCGGCCGAGCAACGTAGCGCCGATGAAGCGCGCTGCCGCTCCTACGGGTTCAAGCCGGGTGCGGAGGGTTTCGCCAATTGCCTGATGGAGGTCGATCTCGACCGCTCGGCCTCGCGCCGGGCGCGCCTGGAGGCCTCCGGCTTCTATGGCCCATATTGGGGGCCGTGGCCCTATCGGCGCTGGTGACGCTTTATTCTGCGTCGGCCTGACGGTCGGGCGTCGCATCGCAGAAGGCGGCAAGCTCCATCGCGGCGGCCTCCGCCCGCAGCAGGCGCGGGAATCGGGTGACATCGACCTTGAAGCGCCGGGCATTGCCGAGCTGCGGCACGAGGCAGATGTCGGCGAGGCTGGGCTCAGCGCCGAAGCAGAAGGGGCCGGGATTGTTCGCGGCGAGCTGCTCGCAGGCTGAGAGCCCATCGATATTGACGCTCGCAGCCCAGGCCAGGGCCGCGTCGCCGTCATGACCCAGTTCGCGTAACCGGTTCAGTACCGTCAGATTCTGCACCGGGTGGGTATCGCAGGCGATCACCTGGGCGAAGGCGCGGACCTTGGCCCGCTCCAGCGAGGCCTTCGGCAGCAATGCCGGTTCCGGATGGATCTCGTCGAGCCATTCGACGATGGCGAGCGACTGGGTCAGCGTCGTGCCGTCGTCGAGCTCCAGCGTCGGCACCAGCCCCTGCGGGTTGAGGGCGAGATAGGCGGGGTCGCGCTGCTCGCCATGGCGCAGATGATGCGAGACGTGCTCGACGTCGAGGCCCTTGAGATTGAGCGCGATGCGCACGCGCCAGGCGGCCGAACTGCGGAAATATCCGTGCAGCTTCATGGTGCCGCCTCCCATGGGCCGGCTCCAAATGACCGGCTTCAGAATGTATAGCCGAGGCGGGCGCCGAAATTCGAGGGGCCGCGCGGGCTGCCGGCGTTGGCGACCGGATTGTCGGAGCAGCCGGTCGTGCTGAAATGCTCCAGCGTCGCGATCAGGCTCCAGCGGTCGCTCAGGCGGAAGCCGAGGGCGGCCGCGCCGCGCGCTCCGGTATTGCAGCCGACATTGAGGCGGTTCTCGGGAACGACGAAGCCGGTCTTGCCGTTGTTGAGGGCGGCGCCGAGGCTTGCCTCGACGAAGACCGATTGCGTGACGTCGAAGGTCCAGGTCGCGCCGGCATAGGCGTATTGCGTGCCGTTGACATTGAGGCTGGAGCCGAGATGGAAGCGCGGTACGAAGGCGTTGGCGAAGCGATCGTTCAGTGTCGCGATACGCGGCGTCAGAAGCTCGCCGCCGAAATTGAGAAGGCCGCTCTCGCGTCCGCCGGGATTGGCCGCGCCGACGCCCAAGCGCGCCTCCCAGGCCGGGGTGGGCGCTTCCGTCGCGGGGGCGTAGCCGAGCGCGCGGGTGCCGCCGCGGTCGCTCTGCGCCAAGGCCGGCGCAGACAGGACCGAGAGGGCAACGAACAGCGACGCGACGCGAACCATGGCGGAGAAACGGGCTTTCGACGAAACTTTTAAGGACCAGACAGGCGCAGAGAGTGGTGGCCGCAATGTGACGACGCCGACTTCGCGCGCTGCATAACGATCAGCCGGAGCGCCACCAAAGCACGCCGAGGATCACGAGGATGGCGATGAATTGCAGCACCACGCGCAGCCGCATCAGCTTCTGCGACGTATTGGCGCTGCCGCCACGCAGCATGTTGACCAGGCCGAGCAGCAACACGACGGCGACCGCGCCAACGGCAATCGGAACGAGGGCGGAGGAGACGTTCATCGCCGTGCTTTAATCCTCACGCGGCCGGTTGACCAGCTTGGCGGCGGCGGCGAAGCGCCACAGCTGGGAATAACCGTCATTGCGAGGAGCGGAGCGACGAAGCAATGCAGGAGTCGTAGAGCACGGCAGCCCTTGGATTGCTTCGCTTTGCTGGCAATGACGATGTCCTAGCGATAGCGCCGTTGCACGATCAGGTTGGCGGCGATGGTGAGCAGGAGCGTTGCCGTCATCAGGATGAAGGAGATGGCGCCGCCGAAGGGCCAGTTGTTCTGCTGGGCGAACTGGCCATAGACCAGCGGGCCCATGGTCTGGAATTTCGGGCCGCCGAGCAGCACCGGCGTGGCATAGGCGTTCATCGCCAGGATAAAGGTCAGGATCGTGCCGGCGAGAATGCCGGGCATGGCGAGCGGCCAGAGCACGCGGGCGAACATCGACGCCGGGCCGGCGCCGAGGCTGAAGGCGGCTTCCTCGACATTGCGGTTGATGCCCTCGATCACACTCTGCAGCGTCAGCACCATGAAGGGCAGGTTGACCGCTATGATGCCGATGATCACGGCGGTCTCGGTGAACATGATCTCCAGCGGCTGGTCGATGACGCCCAAGCCCATCAGCGAGGCGTTGAGCGCGCCCTTGCTGCCGAAGGCGGTCATCCAGCCGGCGGCGCGCACGGCGTTGCCGACGAAGAGCGGCAGCACCACCAGCATGATCAGGAGGTTCTTGAAGCGGCTTTCGGTGCGCGCCAGCACATAGGCGAGCGGGAAGCCCATGATCAGGCAGACGATCGTGCAGATCACCGCGACGCGGACCGTGCGCCAGAGCACGTTGAGATAGAAGCTGTCGGTGAAGAACTTGACGTAGTTCTCGATCGTCAGCCCGTCGACCATGAACTGGCCGGGGATGAACTGGTTGAGCGAATAGCGGAACAGGATCGCGATCGGGCCGATCAGCCCGATCGCGACGAAGATCGTCGCCGGGACGACGAGCATCCCGGCAAGGCTGGTGCGGGCACCGGCGACTGGTTCAGGGGCCGTGCTCACCCCTTGAAGACCTTGTCCCACCACTCCTTCATCGCCGAATCGTTCTTGGCGAGGAAGGCGTAGTCGAGATCCTTGATGCGCTTCTCCTCATCGGGCGTAAAGCCGATGCGCTTTTGCAGATCGGGCGCGACGGAGAGGCCGGAGACCGTGCCGTTGTAGCCCATGTCGACGGCAAACGCCTCCTGCGGCTCCTTGGCCAGCATGGCGTTCACATAGGCGTAGGCGTTTTCCTTGTTCGGCGCGTTCTTGGCGATGACGAAGCCGGAGACATAGGCCGGAATGCCCTCGACCGGCGACACCGCCTCGCAGGGAATGCCGGCGTTCTGCCATTGCACCACGCGCGCCTTCCAGATCGCGCTGATGCCGACCTCCTCGTTCTTCATCGCCTGGGCGAAGGCCTCGTTGGTCGGATAGACGCGCGCGCCGGCCTTCTTGACCGCGAGCAGGACCTCCTTGGCCTTGTCGATGTCGTTCATGCTGGCGCCGTTGGTCGCAGCCATCGAGGCGGCGATCATGATCGCCTGGTACTGGATGTCGATGAAGCCGATCTTGTTGCCCCATTTCGGATCGAGCCAGTCCTTGAAGCCCGTCGGGGCCGGGCTGATCAGCTTGGGATTGTAGATGACGACGTTGCCGGAATAGATGTGCCCGATGCCGTACGGATACTTCATCGTCGGCAAGAGGTTCTTCGCGTTCGGAATCTTCGAGTAGTCGAGCGGCTCGGTGACCCCCGCCTCGTTCATCTCGAACATGTTTGCGGCCGAGAAGCCCTGAATGTCGACGGTGCCGCGCGGCAGGCGGCGTTCGGCGACCATCTTGGCCCGGCGTGGTGCGTCGCCGGCCTGGTCCTGCACCACTTCGAGGCCCTTGGGCTTGAGCAGCGGATCCTCGATGTTCTTGGTCAGCAGGCGGGCATAGTCGCCGCCCCAGGTCCCGACCACGACCCTGCCGCCGGATTGCGCCTGCGCGCGGCCGCCAAGGGCCGGGAGCAGGGCCGCCGCGCCGGCAGCCTTCAGAAGGTCGCGTCTGTCGATCTTTGTCATGTTCGTTCCCCGTTGGACGCCTTTTCGAGCCGGACCTAAGGCTCGCGCGGATAGACGAGCCCGGCGTCTTCGGCCCAGCCTATCGTGATCATGTCGCCCGGCTTCGGCTCGGCCGCGCCCTGGCGGTTGGGCACCTGCAGCAGGATGCGGTCCTGCTCGGTCAGCCGGACGTCGATGTCGAGCAGTGCGCCGAGATAGGAGACGTGCTCGACCCTCGCCGGGAAGCGGTTGGCGCAGCTTTCGGCTTCCGCGCCGATGGCGAGGCGCTCGGGCCGGAGCGCCAGCGTCGCCGGCCCGCTCGTGGCCGCCTTGCAGGTGATGTCGAGGCCGCCGCCGCTACGGAAGCGCCCGCTTGCGGCTTCACCTTCGAGGAAGGCGCTGCGGCCGATGAAGCCGGCAACGAAACGGTCGGCCGGTTTCTCGTAGAGCTCGCGCTGCGTGCCGATCTGGCGGACCTTGCCCTTCTCCATCACCACCAGCCGGTCGGCCATGGTCAGGGCTTCCTCCTGGTCGTGCGTGACCATGATCGTGGTCAGGCCGAGCTTGCGCTGCAGGTCGCGGATCTCGACGCGGACTTCCTGCCGGAGCTTGGCGTCGAGATTGGACAGCGGCTCGTCGAGCAGCAGCACGTCCGGCTCCATGGCGAGCGCGCGGGCGAGCGCGACGCGCTGCTGCTGGCCGCCCGAGAGCTGGCGCGGATAGCGCTCGTCGAGGCCGGTCAGACGGACGAGCCGCAAGGCTTCGGTGACCCGCGGTGCGCGATCGGCCGGCGCGATCTTGCGCATCTCCAGCCCGAAGGCGACGTTCTCGGCGACGGTCATGTGGGGGAAGAGAGCATAGGACTGGAAGACCAGGCCGCAATTGCGCTTCCAGGGCGGCAGGTTGGTGACGTCGCGCTCGCCGATGGTGATCTTGCCGGCAGTCGGCTGGATGAAGCCGGCGACCATGCGCAGCGTCGTGGTCTTGCCACAGCCGGAAGGGCCGAGCAGGACGAGGAACTCGCCCTCGGCGATGTCGATGCTGCAATCGTCGACGGCGGTGAACTCGCCATAGACCTTGCGCAGGTGCTCGATCGACAATCTGGCCATCAGACCACCCGGCTCAGCTTGACGTAACGGTCGGTGACGATCATCGCCGCTCCGATCAGGACGATCTGGATGACCGAGGCGGCCGCGACCGTCGGGTCGATCTTCCATTCGAGATATTGCAGGATCGCGATCGGCAGCGTCGTACGGCCCGGCCCGACCAGGAACAGGCTCATCTCGAGATTGCCGAAGGAGGTGACGAAGCCGAACAGCGAGCCGGCGACGAGGCCGGGCCTGATGCTCGGCAAGGTGACGCGGCGAAAGGTCGTCCAGGGGCCGGCGCCGAGATTCTGCGCGGCTTCCTCGATGGTGCGGTCGAAGCCGGCGAGGCTCGCGGTGACCAGCTTCACCACCCAGGGGATGACGACGAGGCTATGGGCGGCGACGAGGCCGCCGAGCGAGCCCAGCACGGGCAGGCCGGTGGCGATCTCGGTCTCGATCTGGAAAACATAGAGCGAGGTGCCCAGCACTATGCCGGGCATTACCAGCGGCAGCAGCAGCAAGGTGTTGATCGCCGGTCCGAGCGCGATGCGATGGCGCATCAGGGCTAGGCTGGCAGGCACGCCTAGCACGAGCCCGATCAGGGTGGCGAGCACGCCGACCTGCAGGCTGAGGATGAAGCCGTCGACGAAGGGCTTGTTGTTCGCCGCCGCCTGGAACCATTTCAGCGAATAGCCTTCCGGCGGGAAGGAGGGGATTTCCTGGCGGAAGAAGGCGAGCCAGACGACGAAGAACAGCGGCATCAGGATGAAGCCGAGCGAGAGCGTGGCGGCGCCGTTCAGCGCGAGACGTCCCAGGCTGGGTCGCGCGACGCTCAAATTGCTGCCCTCTTCATCATCCGGTGCTCGCTCTCAGTGGAGCGTATTCTTGTGGAACGCGCCACCCTTCATGATCACAGGCAGCTTCGCGCCCTGATCCTGGAACAGCTCCAGGCTCTTCAGCGGATCGCCATCGACCAGGATGATGTCCGCATGGGCCCCTGCACGCAGCGTGCCGAGCTTGCCTTCCATGCGCAGCAATTGCGCGCCGATCGTGGTGGCCGAGCGGATGATCTCGATCGGCGACAGCACCTCGCGGCGCAGCAGGAATTCGCGCGACTGGTCGACCTGGAGCTGGCCGAGCAGGTCCGAGCCATAGGCGACCGGCACGCCGGCGCGCTTGCAGATCTCGAGAGATTTCAGGCCGCCATCGATGACGAGGTCGTTCTTGGCGAGCATCTCGGCGTTCATGCCGAACTCGGCGGCGCGCTCGCGCATCGCATAGTAGGCGACGAGGTTGGCGGTCAGGAACATGTTGTTCTCAGCCATCAGTTTGGCCGAGGCCTCGTCGATCAGGTTGCCGTGCTCGATGGCGCGCACGCCGCATTGCGCGGCGCGGGTGATGGCCTCGGGCGTATAGGCATGGGCGCAGACATAGCGGCCGAAGGCCTTGGCCTCGGTGACGGCGGCGGTGACCTCCTCGACCGTGAACTGCATGGAGTCGAGCGGATCGTAAGGCGAGGCGACGCCGCCGGACATCATGATCTTGATGTGGTCGGCGCCCAGCCGCATCTGCTCGCGGGTCGACTTGATGACGGATGAGACGCCGTCGGAGATGTTCATCGAATAGGCCATGGCGTTGCAGCAATGGCAGCGCGAGCCGAAATCGGTGCGCCGGCGCGGGTCGCTATGGCCGCCGGTCGGGCCGATCGCGGCGCCGGCGATGAACAGGCGCGGGCCGGGGACGTCGCCCTTCTCGACCGCTTCCTTGATGCCCCAGTCGGCGCCGCCGGTGTCGCGCACGGAAGTGAAGCCACGGTCGATCATGCCCTTCATCAGGCGGGCGGCGCGGGCGGTGGCCAGCGTCAGCGGCACCTTCTCCAGCAAGGGAATCGAGACTTCCGACAGCATGACGTGGACATGGCTGTCGATCAGGCCGGGCATCAGCGTGCGCCCGCCACAATCGATCACATCGGCCTTGTCGGCCTTGATCGGCTTGTCGGAGACTTCGCGGATCAGCTCGCCTTCGACGAGCAATTCGTGGCCCTTGCGCAATTCGCCATGATCGGGCTCCAGCATCGCGAAATTGCGGAACAGGACCTGCGTCATGGCGATGTCTCCCGGCAAAGCTCCTGATATATTATGAGCTTCGCGGGCCCTGTCCATCGCGCCTTGCGCGCAATGGTGCGCAGGAATCGCCCTATGCGATCAACCGGCGGCGACGTTCTGCGCCAGGGCCCGGCCGCGGACCGGCAGCGAGAGATCGCCGGCAAGGGCGCGGTTGATCGCCGGGAGGCCGTCGAGCAGATCGGGCAGGAAGGCCTGCGAGGGCGGCAGGCGCTTGGGCAGAGCGTGCAGCGCCTTCGCCATCTGCAGCGGGTCACGCGCGCTCGCGCCGGTCTGGGTCGGGTCGAACAGCACGTCGATCAGGCGGAGGCTGTCGGCGCGCTCGGCCCGGATCGCCTGCTCCAGGCGCGGACGGACGCGCGGCACAATCAGTGCCGGCTTATCGAAGGAGAGGATCTCGCAAAAGGTGTTGTAGCCGCCCATGGCGACGACGCAGTGGGCGCGGTTCATCAGCAGTTCGAGGCGTGGCTCAAAGCCGATGCTCTCCAGCTTCGGCAGCTTGGCGATGCGATCGGTGAATTCCTTGCGCCTCTCACGCGACATGAACGGGCCGAAGACGATCAGCGAGGGCAATTCGATGGTCGGATCGGCCTCATAGGCCGAGATCACCCAGTCGATCACGCCGGCGCCGTCGCCGCCGCCGCCCGGCGTTACCAGGATGAACGGGCCTTTGGTGATGCGCGGATGCCGGTTCGGCGGCATGGGCGAAGGCACGGCGCGCTTGAGATAGCCGGTGTAGCTGATCTTGTTCGCAAAGAGATGCTGGTTCGGCAGGCCGTCAAGCGGCCGGTAGACGCTCTCCAGCCCGTAGACGAAAATGTCGTCGTAGATATGGCTGAGCGCGTCGAGCGCGCCGCTCTGGCGCCATTCGTCATGCAGCTTGGTCGGCTCGTCGAGCACGTCGCGCACGCCCAGCACGATGCGCGCGCCGCGCCGGCGCAGGATTTCGAGCGAGGGGATCAGCTCGCCGCGCAGACCGATCGGCTCCTTGTCGACGATGACGATGTCCGGATCGAAGGAAAGCACCGTCTGCTTGATCAGGTCGGTGCGCAGGCGGATCGTGTCGGCGAGCTCGAGATTGAGATGGTGCGGGAGATAGCGGCCGTCGCTCTGCTTCTCGATGCCGGGTATGCGGACATAATCGACGCCGTCGCCGAACTGGAAGCTGGAGATCATCGACGAGCCGGAGACGATGATCACTGATATATGAGGGTAGCTCGCGACGAGCGAATTGGCGATCGCCCGGCAGCGGCGGATATGGCCGAGGCCGAAGGTGTCGTGGCTATAGATCAGGACGCGCGGTGCATGCGGGCTGCATGGCGGGCGGCGCACCCCGCTATCGTCGATCAGACTGAGCCCCATGCGTCCGTCGCGTCCTCTGCTTGAAGGTCAGATGGCCTTCGGGGGACGCAAGAACGCACCCGAACTGGCCAAAACCATAGCGCTGCCGGCGCGTCAATCCAAGCCCGTTGCCGGGTGAACGATGGTTGCCTGATCACACACGAAGGTATCAGGGCCGGCGAATGCGACGGCTGCGTGACCGGCGAGCCTGGTCAGCAGGATCGTGAGGAAATCCCAGACCGTGCTGTCATGATCGTGATGGTGCAGCAGCAAGCCGAAGGGCTGGCTCGCTTCCGGCGCGGCGCGGCGGATGGCGAGCAGTCCAGCCATCTCGGCGAGGAGATCGCCGGGTTGGCGGCCGACGCGGCCATGATGCCAGTCGATCAGGTCGAGATCGGTGTTGACGAGCCGGGGGCCGCCGGCCGGGCCGAGCGAAAAATTGCGGAAGCAGGACAGGCCAGCAAAGCCGAGTCTGGGCAGCTCCGCCGCGACATCGGTGTGGATGCGGTTCCAAGGCGGCACGAAGACAGGCACGAAACGCTCGCCGAAGAGCTCCTGAAGGCGTTCGCGGCCGGTGGTGATCTCGGCGAGGATATCCGGGAGCGGACGGTGCAGGCCGAATTCGCTCTTCTTCTCGCCGGCCGGCGCATGGTTCCGGTGCCAGATGCCGTGCTGGCAGGGCAGCAGGAGCGGTGCGGTTTCGAGCCGCCTTGCCAGCGCTTCCTGCGCCAGCAGCGGGATCGAGGCCAACAACACGGGAATCTCGAAGCGCTCGGTGAGAGCGGCGAGGCGATCGAGCTGATCGCTCGGCACGGTCGCGTCGTCGTCGCGCAGCCAGAGGTCGAGCCGCTTGCCCGCTTCGGCCCAGCGATCGAGCTCGGCGAAGAGAGCAGACCAGGCGGCTTCGCCGTTCATCGCACGACCTCCGAGGTCCCGCGGCGATGGGCGATCGCGGCGTCCAGCGCCGCGGCGAGGATCGCACGGGCGCTGTCTCCGTTGCGCTCCTGTCTTGCGAAGACTTGCGCTGCCGCGCCCATGCGAGCGCGCAGCTCGGCATCGTCGAGCAGTCGCGTGATGGTCTCCGCCAGTGCGGCTTCGTCACCATGAGGCGCGAGCAGCGCGGTGCGCCCTTGCGCCACCACGGCGGGCACGCCGCCGCTGTCGAGTGCGGCGATCGGCAGCCCTGCAGCCTGCGCTTCAAGATAGACCACGCCATAGGCCTCGTTCAGCCCGGGCCAGACGAAGAGGTCGTGCGTGGTGAGTTGACTGAGGATCTCGGCGCGCACCTGCTTCCCCAAGAAACGGACGCGGCCGGGCGGGAAGCCGGCGAAAGCGGCCTCGATGGCGGGGCGCTCCGGGCCGTCGCCGATCAGGGTCAGCGCCCAGGGCAGGTCGCTGATGCGGGCAAGTGTACGGGCGAGAAAATGGTAGCACGAGGCCTTGTTGCCCTGGCGCATCATCGCGACAGCGATCAGGCGGACAGGCTCGTCGTTCGCGCGCGGCGCGGCAGAACGCTCAGGAACCTCCTCGACGCCGAGCAGGAAGGGCGGCAGGTCGATCAGGCGGTCCGGCTCCGGGATGAGCCGGCTCAGGCCCTCACGATCGCGCCGGGTCATGCACATGTGCTGGTCGGCGCGCAGGATCGCTTCGCGGGCAAGTGCAGCCGCCTCCGCCCATGGGCCGTCGAAACGCTTCTGCGCATCACTGGCCTCGGCGAGGAGATAGGGCAGGCTGAAGCGCTCGGCCAGGGCCGGGCCGATCAGGTCGGGTGCCCGGTAGTGGCAGTGATAGGTGAAGAAGAGGTCGGGCCGTGCCTCCGGCGCCTGCCAGCGTTCGGCCAGCGACGCGATCACACCCTGCGCCGCGTGCTTGTGTGCGGTGAGCAAGGCCGGATCGGGCTCACGCATGAAGCTGCGCTCGGATGGCGGGATCTCGACGCTATGACCGAGCTCCACCAACAGCGTCACCAGCTGGCGCGCCATCAGCCGGTCGCCGGAGGGGGCGCCGTCGCCATAGCGGTTCAACGGCGTATGAAAAGCGATCTTCACGAGCGTCTGGAATGGCGCGGGCAGGTTTCAGCGATAGGGGTCGGCCGCGTCGCGCAGGCCGTCGCCGAGGAAATTGAAGGCGAGGATGATCACGATCACCGGGATGCAGGGGTAGAGCAGCCAGGGATAGAGCGCGACGACGTTGATGTTCTGCGCCTCGTTCAGCATCACGCCCCAGCTGGTGATCGGGGGTCTGAGGCCGAGGCCGAGGAAGGAGAGCGCCGTCTCGCCCAGAATGGTCTTGGGGATGGTGATCGTCGCCGCAGCGATGAGATGGCTCATGAAGCCGGGTACGAGATGCAGGCCGATGATGCGGGCGGGCTTGGCCCCCATCAACTGGGCGGCGACGACATAGTCCTCCTCGCGCAGCGCCAGCAGCTTGGAGCGGACGGCGCGGGCGAGCCCGGTCCAGTCCATCAGCCCGAGGATCACGGTGATGCCGAAATAGACCAGCAGCGGACTCCAGGAGGGCGGCATGATCGCGCCGAGCGCCAGCCAGAGCGGGATGTGCGGCAGCGATTGCACGATCTCGATGACGCGCTGGACGATGAGGTCGACCTTGCCGCCGTAATAGCCGGCGATGCCGCCGATGATGATGCCGAGCACGAAGGAGACGCTGACGCCGAGCAGGCCGATGGTCAGCGAGATCCGCCCGCCATAGAGGATGCGGGAAAACATGTCGCGCCCGAGCCGGTCGGTGCCGAGGAGATAGAGCGTGCCGCCCTCGGGCGGGCAGAAGAGATGGAGATTGCCGGGGACCAGACCCCAGAACTCGTAGCCGTCGCCGCGGCAGAAGAAGCGGATTCGTTGCGGCTTGGTGGTGTCGACATCGTATTCGCGCTTCAAATTCTCCATGTTGAGGCGCTGGGTATACGGGTAGACGAAGGGGCCGATGAAACTGCCTTCGTGGAACAGGTGCACCTGCTGCCGAGGCGCGCGGATGAAGTCGGTGTTGCGCGTGGTGTAGTGATAGGGCGCGAGGAATTCGGCGAAGGCGACGGCCAGATACATCAGCAGGATGACGACGCCGGAGATCACCGCGAGCTTGTGCTTGCGGAACTTCCACCACATCAGCTTCCACTGCGGGGCGAGATAGACGCGCTCCTGCTCGGGCGACATCTTCTCGACCGCATAGGGCTCGAAGGGCGCGGTCGACCAGCGATGCGGCAGCGGCTCGGAGGTCGGGGATGGCTGAGGCGTCGTCACTTGGTCGCCGTTCCCTGCAGCCGGATGCGCGGATCGAGGATGGCGAGCGCGATGTCGGAGATCAGCACGCCGATCACCGTCAGGAAGGAGAGGAACATCAGGAACGAGCCGGCGAGATACATGTCCTGGCTCTGCAGCGCCCGGATCAGCAGCGGGCCGGTGGTCTGGAGCGAGAGCACGATCGCGACGATCTCGGCGCCGGAGACGATCGAGGGCAGGATGTCGCCGATATCCGAGATGAAGAAGTTGAGCGCCATCCGCAGCGGGTATTTGCGGAGCGCCTTGCCCGGTGGCAGGCCCTTGGCGCGGGCGGTGACGTAATACTGCTTCTGCAACTCGTCGAGCAGATTGGCGCGCAGCTTGCGGATCATGCCGGCGGTGCCGCCGGCGCCGATGATGATCACGGGGATCCAGAGGTGCTCCAGCACCGATTTGAACTTGGCCCAGCTCATCGGCTGGTTGAGATATTGCGGGTCGACCAGGCCGCCGATCGAGGTCCCGAACCAGATGTTGGCGAAGTAGAGGAAGATCAGCGCCAGCAGGAAATGCGGGATGGCAAGGCCGAGCATGCCGAGGAAGGTGAGGCCGTAATCGCCCCAGCTATACTGGTGCGTCGCCGAGTAGATGCCGATCGGAAAGGCGACGATCCAGGTGAAGATGATGGTGAAGAAGGAGACGATCATCGTCAGGAGCAGGCGGTCGCCGACGATGTCGCGCACCGGCAGCTGGTACTCGAAGGAGTAGCCCATGTCGCCGCGCAAGAGACCGGTCACCCACCAGAAATAGCGCTCGGCCGGCGGCTTGTCGAAGCCGTATTCCTTCTTCAGGAACTCGACGCGGCTCATGTCCGCCTTCTCGCCCTGGGCCTGCATCTCGGCGACCATGGTCTCGAAATAGTCGCCCTCGGGGAGGTTGATCACGGTGAAGATCAGGACGCTGGTGACGAACAGCGTCGGGATCATCACCAGGATGCGCTTGAAGATGTACTTCAGCAGCACGGCTACTTCCCCTCGAACCAGAACGTGTCCGGCATATAGCGGCCGAAGAAGGCGCCCGGCTCAAAGCTGTAGAGGCCATTGTCCGGCACGTTGCGCAGTGCCTTCGCGGTCACAATCGGCTGCAGCGTGGCATTGACCACGCCGATGGTGAACAGCTGCTCGGCGTTGATCTTCAGCATCGTCTGCCAGATTGTCCGGCGCTCCTCGTGCGTCGTCGAATGCCGCCAGCCCCGGTAGAGCTCGACGAGCTCCTTCGCTTCCTGAATGGTGGGCGCCTCGCCTTCGCGGCCTCCGCTCTCGAAATATTGGCCCCAGCGCGGCCAATTGAACTGCGCGGGCGAGGTCGGCGCCAGCGCGTCGGGCTCCATCTCTGCGGCGACCAGCGCATTATCCATCCCGGTCCAGCCCGACATGATCGTCTGTCCGGCGAGGATGCGGCGGCGGAAGACGTCGAGCTGGCTCGAGCGCGGGTGGATCTTGATGCCGATCGCGATGAAGTCCTGCTTGATCAGGTCGAGGATGTCGGTCTCCTCGGTCGAGGCGCCGGCGGTCTCGATGGTGAACTCCAGGCGTCGCCCGTCCGGGAACAGGCGGATTCTCTCGCTGTCGCGCTTGGCAAGGCCGATCTCGTCGAGCAGGCGGTTGGCCTCGGCGAGATCCGGCGTCATGGTGAGCTGCGCCAGCGCCGCATCGTAGAGCGGGCTCTCGGGCAAGGCGGTGTTGCCGCTCTCCTTGGCGAGGCCGAAATAAATGACGCGGTTGATGTCGCGGCGATTGATCGCCAGCGAGAGCGCGCGGCGATAGCGCACATCGCGGTTGAGGTCGCGCCAGATCGGATCGATCGCGTTGAGATTGGGCATCAGCGCGAACGAGGCGCCCTCGGCCCGCTTCCACAGCTTGACCTCGAAATTCATGCGCTTCGCAGCGCCCTTGAGGAAGGTATAGTCCTCGAAGCGCAGATAGCGGGCCTGCAGGTCGCTGTCGCCGGCAGCGGTCTTGGCCGGGATCAGGGCCGCGCTGCCGATGGTCATCGTGACCGTGTCGACATAGGGCAGTTGCCGGCCGTTCTCGTCGATCCGGTGAAAATACGGGTTGCGGACGAAGCTGAACTGCTCGGCCGGGATCGGGGTGGTGTTGCGCCAGGGGTCGAGCGTCGGCAGATCGGGGTTCTCCGGCCGGTACTGGCGCGAGAAGCGCTCGTGCAGCGAGCCCCAGTCCTTGACGCGCGTGGTCTTGACCTTCTGCTCCAGCTCCTCCTTGCCTGCATAGCGCTGGTGGAACTGCTTCAGGTAATGCGCAGGCATGGTGATGTAGAGCGGCTGCGCGCCGGCCAGCGCCGGCAGGAAGACCGGGTTCGGCTGCGACCAGGAATAGCGGATCGTCTGCGGGTCGAGGATCTCGAACTTGGCGGTCTCGCCGCCGATGACCATGGCCTGTGGCGGTCCGCCGGGCGAGAGCCGCTTGTTGTTGGCGACGTCCTCCCACCAGTAGCGGAAATCCTCGGCGGTGAAGGGATGTCCGTCCGACCAGCGATGGCCGGGCCGCAGCCGCAAGGTGAAGATGCGCCCGCGCTCGACCTCGTAGCTCTCCAGCAAATCGGATGCGAGCTCGAGCTTCTCGTCATAAACGACGAGGCGGGTGTAGCCGTAGATCGTCATCATGCGGATGTCGCGCTGGTCGCCCATCAGCATGCGGATATTGCCGCCATGCCGGCCGGGCGCGCGGCCCATCGCCGCCACGTTGATCAGCCGCGGCGATGTCGGCAGGCGCTCGGCGAGCGGAGGCAATTCGCCGGCCTTGACCTTGGCGGCGAGCGCCGGACTGTCGATCAATGTCTCGACGCCGGCAAAGCCGAGCCGCGGCGCGACCAAAGCGGCGCCCGTCCCAAGGAGAAAGCTCCTGCGTGCGATCTGCATCAGGCGAGCTCCCTGACATCGGCGCCGGGCTTGGCGAGGACGAGATGGCCGGCGCCGAGATCGAGATGCGCCAGCGCCTCGCCGTCCGGATCGGGCTTGAAGCCAGCAGGCCAGTGGCGGGTGTCGGAGGCGCCGCCGGGCGCTGCCAGCTTGAAGTCGAGCTTGCGGTCGAGATCGGCGAAGGGCACCGATTTCAGCAGCGCCTTGGTGTAGGGATGGACCGGCGCGGTGAACAGGGTGTGGCGCGGCGCGAGCTCGACGATGCGACCGTTCGCCATTACCGCGATCCGGTCGGCCATGTAGTTCACCACGGCGAGATTGTGCGAGATGAACAGGAAGGTCAGGCCGCGCTCGGCCTGCAGGTCCTTGAGCAGATTGAGGATCTGCGCCTGGACGGAGACGTCGAGAGCCGAGACCGGCTCGTCGCAGATGATCAACTCCGGATCGAGCGCGAGCGCCCGGGCGATGCCGATGCGCTGGCGCTGGCCGCCGGAGAAGGAGTGCGGGTAGCGCGAGAGGAAGCGCTGATCGAGCCCGACATCGTCCATCAGCGCCTTGACCCGGGCCTTCTGCTGCGCGCCGTCGCCGCGCTCATGGATGACGAGCGGCTCGCGCAGGATGTTCATCACCGTCATCCGTGGCGACAGCGACGAGACCGGATCCTGGAAGATCATCTGCAGCTTCGGGCGGAACGTGCGCAGATCCTCGCCCTGCAGCGAGAGGATGTCGGTGCAGTCCTTGCCGTCGTCGAAACGGATCTCGCCGGAATCGGGCGTCAGCGCCCGCATGATCACCTTGCTGAGCGTGGTCTTGCCGCAGCCGCTCTCGCCGACCAGGCCGAGGCACTCGCCGCGCTCGATGTCGAAGCTGACATCGTTGACGGCGGTGACGGTCGAGGTCGTACCCTTGCCGAAGAAGCGGCTGGAATGGGTCGTATAGGTCTTGGAGACGTGCCGCACGGAGAGCAGCGGCGCCTGCTGGTCGCGGTTCTGTGACGCCGGAGCCGGCTTCGGCGCGGCCGGCACGCGCGGGCGCGCTTCGCGCAGGGCGACGAGCCGCTCGCCCTCCTGCATGTCGAAATGCGGCGAGGCCTGGAGCAGTGCCTTGAGATAGGGGTGCTGCGGGCGGCGGAAGATGTCCTCGGCCGGGCCGCTCTCCATGATCTCGCCATGATAGATCACCACGACCTCGTCGGCCATGTTGGCGACGACGCCGAGATCATGGGTGATCAGCAGGATCGCCATGCCCATCTCGGCCTGGAGATCGCGCATCAGATCGAGGACCTGGGCCTGGATGGTGACGTCGAGGGCCGTGGTCGGCTCGTCGGCGATCAAGAGCGCCGGCTGGCAGATCAGCGCCATGGCGAGCATGGCGCGCTGGCGCAGGCCGCCGGAGAGTTCGAAGGAGTAGAAATCATAGGCGCGGGCCGGGTCCTTGAAGCCGACGCGCTTCAGCATCGCATCGATCAGCTCGCGCGCCTGCGGCTTCGGCATCGGCCGGTGCAGTTGCAGCGCCTCCTCGATCTGGTTGCCGATCGTATGGACCGGCGAGAGCGAGGACATCGGCTCCTGGAAGATCATGCCGATCCGGCCGCCGCGCAGGTCACGGATCTCCTTGCCCTCGGCCGGCAAGGTCGCAATGTCGATGACGGCGTCGGGTGTTTCGGGATCGCGGAACAGGATGCTGCCGCCGGTGATGGCGCCGGCACGCGGCAAAAGGCCCATGATCGCCTGCGAGATCACCGACTTGCCAGAGCCGGACTCGCCGACGAGCGCCACGGTCTTGCCGGCCGGAATCCGAAAGTCGACGCCCTTCACGACATCGCGAGCGAAGCCGTGAATGGTGAAGCCGATCCGCAGGTCTTTGATCTCGAGAATGTTCATCTGCGGCTACCGCCGTCGTCCCCTGATGTTCGCGTTACCGAACCAACGAGCAATGCCGCCATCCGGATCCATTTGCCGTCGAAACTTCGCTTTTCGCCGTCGCGTGGCGCGTTCGTCCTTCCGTCCCGTCGTCCTTGTCCCGTCTCGATGACGATCTTGCAACAAGGCGGGCGCTCCCGACGCGCCGCCTCACCCGACCGAACTTGAAATCGCCGGACTTGTCGAGTCCTGCCAGCGTGTTGCGTGATGTCGTGAACTGCCCACATATGGGGGCGAACCGGCGCAGTGCCCGCTCCGCCGGATTCGGGATGGGAAAGCCCCTTGGAGAGAAGCCTCTTCCGTTACGTCTGGCAGAAGAGCCGCCGGGAGCAGATCATCGTCCTCTTGGTGATCCTCGTCTCGATCCCGTTCAACTGGCTGTCCTTCGACGTCCCCAGGCGCATCGTCAACGACGCGATCCAGGGTGGCGCCTTCAGGGATGGCAAGACGGCGGCGACGGTGTTCGACTGGACGCTGCACTGGCCGGAGTTCCTCGGTGGCGGCAGTCTCCAGCTATTCGAGGGCTTCAAGGTCAACCAGGTCGGCCTGCTGCTGACGCTGAGCTTCTATTTCCTCGCCCTCGTCCTGATCAACGGCGGCTTCAAATACCTCGTCAACCTGCAGAAGGGCGTGCTCGGCGAGCGCATGCTCCGGCGCATGCGCTATGATCTCTTCGGCCAGCTGATGCGCTTCCGGCCGGAGGATATCCGCTCGGTCAAGCCGGCCGAGGTCGCCAGCATGATCAAGGACGAGGTCGAGCCGATCGGCAGCTTCGTCGGCGACGCCTTCATCCAGCCGGCCTTCCTGCTCAGCCAGGCGCTGACCGCGCTCGCCTTCATCATGATGCAGAGCGTCTGGCTCGGCTCGATCGCCCTGGTCATCGTGCTGATGCAGGCGGTGATCATCCCGATCCTGCGCAAGGAACAGCTCAGGCTCGGCCGCGAGCGCCAGATCGCCTCGCGCCAGCTCGCGGGACGGATCGGCGAGATCGTCGATGCCGGACCGACGATCCAGGGAAACGGCGCGACCTCCTATATCCAGTCCGACATCGCCGGTCGGCTGGGAGCGCTGTTCGACATCCGCTACGCGCTCTACAAGCGCAAATTCGCCGTCAAGTTCCTGAACAACCTGATGGCGCAGGTCACGCCCTTCTTCTTCTACGCGATCGGCGGTTTCTTCGCCCTGCAGGGAAGGCTCGACATCGGCCAGCTCGTCGCCGTGATCGCCGCCTATCGCGACCTGCCGCCGCCGATCAAGGAACTGATCGACTGGGAGCAGCAGCGCAACGACGTCACCATCAAATACGAGCAGGTGATCGCCCAGTTCAGTCCGACCGAGGTGGTGACGCTCGAAGAGAAGGGTGAGATCGCGCCTCTGCCGCCCCGCGGCGAGATCAGGCTCGACAAGGTCGAGATGATCGACAATCGCGGCCAGCCACTCCTGACGCCGCTGATGACGACGTTTCAGCGGCCCGGCCAGATCGCGCTGATCGGGCCGGCCGGTAGCGGACGCGACACGCTCGGCCGCATCCTCGGCCGGCAGACGATGAGCTATGGCGGGCGTGTCCTGATCGATGGCGAGCCGCTCGCCGCGATCAGCGTCGAGCGCGCCAGCCATGTCATCGGCTATGCCGGTTCCGAAGTCGAGATCATCAACGGCTCGCTGCGCGACAACATCCTGCTGCCGCTGAAGCGCCGGCGGCCGACGGTGAAGCCCGACCGGAGCGTCGACCAGGAGGAGCATCGCCGCTTCATCGAGGCGCTGCGCGCTGGCAACACGCCGCTGCCGTTCGCGGCCGATTGGAATGACTATGAGGGCGTGGGGCTCGACGGCGAAGATGGGCTCGAGCAGCGCCTGCTCGCCGTGCTCGACACGCTCGGCTGCGCCGGCGAGGTCTATGAGCTCGGCCTCGATGCCAAGGTGATCGCCCCGTTGCCGGAAGGGGCGGCTGAGCGCATCATCGAGGCACGCAATGTCGTCGCTGCCGAATTGAGCAAGGGAAAGCTCGGCGGGCTGATCGAGACCTTCGATCTCGATCGCTACAACGCCAATGCGACGATCGCCGAGAACCTGGTCTTCGGCGCGATGCGCAATGGCCGCCAACCGGCCGATTTCCTGCTCGACGACGCTTATGCGCGCTCGGTGCTGCAAGCCGAGGCGCTGGAGGAGCCGCTGGCCGAGATCGGCGGGCGGATCGCCTCGACGCTGGTCGAGATCTTCGCCGGATTGCCGCAAGGCCATGTCCTGTTCGAGCGCTATGCCTTCGGCGGCGAGGTCGACCTCGAGAAGCTCGGCGAACTCGCCGAGGCGTTGCGGCGGCATGACCGGCGCAGCCCGCTCGATCCGACCGTGCAGCGCGAGCTCGTCGCGCTGGCGCTCGGCTATGTCGAACCCAAGCACCGGCTGAACCTGCTCGACATCGCCCTGCGGCGGCGCGTTCTGCGGGCGAGGCACAGCTTCAAGACCTATCTGCCCGGCGAGAAGGCCGACGAGATCGAGTTCTACGATCCCGCCGACGTGATCCACGGCGCGAGCGTGCGTGACAACCTGCTGTTCGGGCGCATCGGTTTCGGCGTTCCCGATGCCGGACGCAAGGTAGCGGAGATCGCCAGGGCGGCGCTGTCGCGCGCCGGGCTCGATTCCTCCGCCTACCGGCTCGGGCTCAACACCGATGTCGGCCTGCGCGGCCGCTACCTGCCGCTGCGGCTGCGGTTGATGGTGCCGCTGGCGCAGGCGCTGATCAAGCGGCCGGACATCCTGGTGCTCGATCTCGACGCCTTCGCCGTCACCTGTCCCGATCCCGGCGGCCTGATCCGGCGGATCGGCGAGTATTGCCAGGAGAGAACGGTGTTCCTGCTCTTGACCGACCCAGGGCTCGCTGCCGATATCCCTGAGAAGATCGTATTCAACGGAGCGGTGGCCCGGGTGAGCGGCAAGGGCGGCCCCATCGACGAGGCAGACGAGCTGCAGGACGAGTTGCCGGCCCGCAATGGCGCGGTTCCGATCGAGGCGAGGACATGACGCTCGAGAGCGATATAGGCTGTCTGAAGTCGATCCCCCTGTTCCGAGGGTTGCCGGGGCCGCGGCTGAAGCTGCTCGCGCTGATGGGCGAGCGGCTCTATTTCTCGGCCGGCACCGTCATCACCGAAGAAGGCGACAAGCCGGAAGAGGTCTATTGCGTGCTGGAAGGCGAGGTCGAGCTCTCGCACGATTTCTCCGACGGGAGGCGCAAGACCTTCCGGCTAGCGACCGGCAGCATCATCGGCGACGTGCCGCTGCTCTGCAATCAGACCAATGCCGCCCGCTCGACGGCAAAGACCGATGTGGTGGCGCTGCGGCTGCCGCGGAGCCTGTTCTTCGAGCTGCTCGACAATATCCCGGAGTTCTCGGTCGCGCTGTCGCGTGACCTCGCTGGACGGCTCTATCGCCTGGCGGACTCCGTTCTGCATGGCGAGAAGACACAGTGAAGCGCCGGGTGGGCCGATGACAGCGGTTCCGAGCACGCCAGCGGGCGGCAGGCCTGCGAGTTCCGGCTTCGACCAGATGTCGTCCTGGAGCCGCGACGTGCGCTTCGCATCGGGCTGCATCCTGATGGTCTTCGCGACCACGCATTTCCTCAATCATGCGCTCGGCATCTTCGGGGTTGCCACGATGGAGGCGGCGCAGGACTGGCGCTACTGGTTCTGGCACAGCTGGATCGGCACTGTCGCGCTCTATGGTTCGCTGATCGTCCATCCGGTTTTCGCGCTGCTACGCGTGGCGCAACGGCGTACCTTCCGTATGCCGATGCGCGAAGTGATCCAGATCATCCTTGGCGTCGCGATCCCGCTCCTGCTGATCGACCATATCGTCGGCACCCGGGTTCAGGGGTCATTGTTCGGCCAGGATGAGAGCTATCACGCGGTGCTGCGCCGGCTTTGGCCCGGCCTCGCCTTGTCGCAGAGCTTCCTGCTCCTGCTCGTCTGGACGCATGGCGTGATCGGCCTGCACTTCACATTCCGGGCGCGCGACGCCTATGCGAGCTGGCGCGATCCATTCCTGCTCGTTGCGATCCTGATACCGCTTCTAGCCATCATAGGCTTCTCGGTGGCAGGCCGCGAAGCCCAGATGATGGCGCTCCCGCCCGAGCTCTATACGGCCAATCAGGTCGATGCCTTCAATCTGCATGTGACCTGGGCCAAGCGCGCCTTCTTCGGCCTGATCGGCGGCTTTGCCGGCTTCGTGGTGCTGCGCGAACTTCGGGCGCGGGCGCTTGGCGCGATCGCGGTGCGCTTCGTCGGCCACGGCGTACGCCGCGTCGTCCCAGGCCCGACCCTGCTCGAGATCTTCCGCCGCTTCGGCATTCCCCATGCCGCGCTCTGCGGCGGGCGGGCGCGCTGCGCCACTTGCCGCGTTCTGGTGCTCGACGGCGCCGATGACCTGCCGCCGCCCGCTCCGGCAGAAGCGCGGCTGCTGCGCCGGATCTCGGCCGGCGACCATGTCCGGCTTGCCTGCCAGATCAGGCCGAAGCGCGACCTCCAGGTCCAGATCCTGCTCGCCGCCAAGCTGCGCGGCGCCGGCCCGAGCGGGGCTCTCGATCCGGACGACCGGATCGGCAAGAAGGGGCTGACGGTGATGGTCGCGGATTTGCGCGCCTTCACCGCGCTCTCCGAGCGGCAATTGCCGCATGAGCTGATGAACCTGCTCAACCGCTTCTACGACGAGATGTCCCAGGCGATCGCCGCGCATGGCGGCCGGATCGAGGCGATCTATGGCGACGGGCTGATGGCGGTGTTCGGCCTGGAGACGACGCCGGCGCGGGCGGGCGCGGCTGCGATCGCGGCGGCCGGCGACATGGTCCGCGCCGTCGAGGCGCTCAACCGCGAATACGCCGCATCGTTGCCATTGCCGCTGCGTATCGGCATCGGCATCCATGGCGGCCAGGCGATCGTCGGCGCGGTCGAGAATGAGAGCATGGGGCGGCGCGAGATCACCGTCGGCGAGACGGTGATGATCGCGAGCCAGCTCGAAGCGGCGACGCGGCGGCTCCTGGCCGACATCGTCGTCTCGGCCGAGACGGTGAGCGCGACCGGCCGCAGCTATCGTGACACGGTTCCGCACAAGATCGCGGTCAAGGGGCGCGACAAGCCGATGCAGGTCTTCGGTTTCGGCAGCACGCCGGAAGCTAGCGCGACGGCTGTTGCCGAGCGCACGCCCGCGTCGCCAGCGGAACAGAAGCCGACATGAGCGGTCAGGATGCGCCGAATGCGAGCCAGCGGCGGCGATCATAGCCTGCCTGCGCCATCGCCGTGTCGTTGATCCTGATATCGAGATCGATCGACGGAGCCTCCGCGCGGGTCGCCAGTAGGGTGCCGATAAGACCCTGCGCCCGATCGAGATCGAGCGCGTAGTCGATCACCAGCACTTTGGCCGCTTGCGCGAGCGCCAGCAGGTCCGGCGGCATGGCCGCCTTGCGGCCGAACGGCTTCAGCGACAGGCCGAGCAAGACCAGCGCAAAGGGCTCGGCCGGAGGCGTCAGCGAAACCTGTTGCAGCTTTGCCGCCAGGTGCCGGACGCGGCAGGGTGCGCCGCCCAGCGTCTCGGCGGCGAAGGCGGGAATCTTCGGGTCGATCACCGTCACCGAGGCCGGGCGGTGATGCAGGAAGCCGGTGATCGGCAAGCCGGCGCCGCCGATCTCGATCACATGGGGGCAGTGACGAACCGCATGGGCGGCCAGCACCTGCCGCAATGGCGCGGCTGGGCCCAATAGATGCGGCAACAGCGTGCCGGGCGCGGCGGTGCTGGTGTTTGTCTGCGGCTGTGCATATGGTCCCGCCGCCCAAGCTCCCTCCGACATCACGATGCTCCGTCCTTCGCTCGCATGACCAGCGCCCCGTCTGCCGACACTCTCTATGACGTCCTGCGCGGAGTTGCAGCCTTGACCGGCGATACGATCGTGGCCGATCTGGCTCGGCTCGTCGGCAAGGGCGTGCCGGCCGATCTCTCGATCGCCTTCAACCACAAGCAGATCGCCTCGAAGCGCTGGCTGGTGGATGAGCTGGCTAAGGTGCTGCCCCAGCCGGACGGGCCGGTCTTCGTACTCGGCGCCTGGTACGGCGTGCTCGGCGCGATCCTGCTCGCTGACGAGCGTCTCACGATCCCGCACGTGGTGAGCCTCGATATTGATCCGGGTTGCGCACCGGTCGCCGAAATTCTCAACCATCGCCATGTCGCGACCGGTCGCTTCCGGGCTGTAACGGCAGACATGACGGGGCTCGATTTCGATCGGACCGAAGGCGGACGACCGGGGCTGGTGATCAACACCAGCTGCGAGCATCTCGACGATGTGCCAGGCTGGATCGCGAGCCTTCCTTTCGGGTTGCCGCTGCTCTTGCAGTCGAACGACTACTTCCGCGAGCCGGACCACCGCAGCTGCGTGCCTTCGCTCGACGCGTTCAAGGCCCAGGCCGGGCTGTCTGACTTATGGTTCGCTGGTGCGCTACCGACCAAGAACTACACCCGCTTCATGCTGATCGGCCGCAGATGAGCACGGGTGAGGCCGAGGGGCCGGCGGTCGCAATCGCGATGAAGGGCTATCCGCGCCTATCGGAGACCTTCATCGCCCAGGAACTGCTCGGCCTGCAGCGGCTCGGCCTGCCCTTCGCGATCTGGTCGCTGCGCCATCCGACCGATGGCGCAAAGCACCTGATGCATCGCGAGATCACCGCGCCGCTGCACTATCTGCCGGAATATCTGCACGATGACTGGCCGCGCGTGCTGCGCGGCGTCGCCAGTGCCTTCACACGGCTGAGCATTGTCAGGCTGCTCGGCGTGTTCCTGCGTGACCTCGCCCGTGACCGCACGCGCAATCGCCTGCGCCGCTTCGGCCAAGCCTGCGTGATGGCGCGCGAGCTGCCGGCGGGCACACGTCATCTTCATGTCCATTACCTGCACACGCCGGCCTCGGTGATTCGCTATGCGGCGCTGAGCCGGGGGCTGAGCTGGTCGTTCTCGGCCCACGCCAAGGACATCTGGACGACGCCGGACTGGGAGAAGCGCGAGAAGATCGCTGGTGCGCGCTGGGGTGTGACCTGCACCCGTGACGGTCATGCCGAGCTCGATCGCCTCGCCGACCGGCCGGGCAAGGTCGCGCTGCTCTATCACGGACTCGATCTGGCGCGGTTTCCGGCGCCGCCAGAGGCACGCGCGCTGCGCGACGGCGCGAATCCAGCCGAACCGGTGCGGTTCATCACCATCGGGCGGGCAGTGGCGAAGAAGGGTTTCGACGACCTGCTCGCGGCGCTGGCGATCCTGCCGGCCGAATTGAACTGGCGGCTCGTCCATATTGGCGGCGGCGAGATGCTCGCCGCTCTGAAGGCGCAGGCCGAGAAGCTGGGCCTCGCGGCTCGGATCGAATGGCGCGGCGCGCTGGCGCAGGATGCGGTGATCGCGGCATTGCGCGAGGCCGATCTCTTCGTGCTGCCCTCGAAGCGGGCGGAGAACGGCGATCGTGATGGCCTGCCCAATGTGGTGATGGAGGCGGCGAGCCAGGCCCTGCCGATCATCGCGACCGACTTCGCCGGCATCCCGGAATTCGTGCGGCATGGGCGCGAAGGGCTGCTGCTGCGACCGGGCGACGTCACGGCGCTGGCCAAGGCGCTGGACGGGCTGGCCCGCGATCCGCGGGAGCGCGCGACACTGGGTTCAGCCGCCTTCGACAGGCTCCGAACCGAGTTCTCGGCGCAGGTTGGGCTGGAGCGGGTCCACCGGGCGCTGCTGGCCGCGGTCGCCGGAAAGGACGACGGGGCGCCATGAGCGCACGCATCCTGATCGTGGTCACGCATCTGCTCGGGATCGGCCATCTGGTGCGGGCGCGACAGCTGGCGCGGGCGCTGGCCGGGGCGGGCCACGAGGTCGCGCTCGCCAGCGGCGGCATGCCGGACGGCAAGGCGGCGGCGGGCTATCGCTTCGTGCAGTTGCCGCCGGTGCGCACGCAAGGCACGGATTTTCGCAATCTGCTCGATGAGGATGATGAGACGGCGACGCCGGAGCGACTTGCCGCCCGGCGCGAACAACTGGTCGCGCTGGCGCGCGAGTTTTCGCCCGATATCGTGATCACCGAGCATTTCCCGTTTGGCCGGCGCCAGCTGGCAGGGGAGTTCCTGGCGCTGATCGCGGCAGCGCGTGCGGCCAATCCGGATGCGCTCGTGCTCGCCTCGATCCGCGATGTGCTGGTCGCGCCGCTGCGGTGGGAGCGGCTGGCTGAGACGGCCGAGCGGATCGCGACGCTGTTCGACGCGGTGCTGGTGCATGGCGACCCGCGCGTGCTGCCGCTCGAAGCCTCCTGGCCGGTGACGCCGGAGATCGCGGGCAAGCTGGTCTATACGGGGTATCTGGCGCAGTCGTCATCGCGAGCGAAGCGAAGCGATCCAGGGGCCGACGCACCCAGTCCTTCTGGATTGCTTCGCTTCGCTCGCAATGACGGGGATGCCGATATCCTCGTTTCCGGCGGCGGCTCGGCAGCGGCGCTTCCATTGTTCGAGGCTGCGCTCGCTGCGGCCCGGCTGCTGCCGCAGCGATCCTTCCATCTCCTGATCGGCCAAGGTGTCGCGGAGGCGGATTTCGCGGCCCTGCGACAATCGGCTCCGGACAATGCCCGGGTCGAGCGGGCGCGGCCGGATTTCACGGCGCTGCTTGCCGGCTGTGGGCTGTCGATCAGCCAAGCCGGCTACAACACGGCCCTAGATCTGCTGCAAGCCGGGCGGCCGGCGCTGCTCGTCCCCTTCGACGCCGGCAACGAGACCGAGCAGGCCTTGCGCGCCGCCGCGCTGGAACGGGCTGGGCTGGCGCGCGTTGGGAACCTTGCCGACGGGCCGCAGGCACTGGCTTGTGCGATCGAAGCAGCGCTGGTGCAGGGCGCGCCGCCGGCCGCGCGGGTCGATCTGGACGGCGCAGCCGGCGCCGTCGCCGCTATCGCCAGGCTGCTCGCGAGCCGCGCCTGAGACGTGCGTGAATGCATGCCGGCGAAGGGACGGCATGCCTCTTGCGAATTGCCGGCCCAAAGCTTTCGATCTAAGGAGGTTCTACACGCCTCCCTTTCGGTCGGCTCACAAGGACACCCGGCTCTTACCGGCCCCTGTCCTGCGCCCGGAGAAGAATGATGACAACGACGACTGCCTCCACCCCCGGCATGCCAGACATGAAATTGTCCGTGCGTCAGGTCTTCGGCATCGAGTCCGACATGGAGGTGCCGGCCTATTCGAAGGCCGAGGCGCATGTGCCCGACTTCGACGCCGATTATCGCTTCGACCGCGACACCACGATCGCGATCCTCGCCGGTTTCGCCCATAATCGCCGCGTGATGATCTCGGGCTATCACGGCACCGGCAAGTCGACCCATATCGAGCAGGTCGCGGCCCGGCTGAACTGGCCCTGCGTCCGCGTCAACCTCGACAGCCACGTCTCGCGTCTCGACCTCGTCGGCAAGGACGCGATCGTGCTGAAGGAAGGCAAGCAGATCACCGAGTTCCAGGACGGCATCCTGCCCTGGGCGCTGCAGAACAACATCGCGCTGGTCTTCGACGAATACGATGCCGGCCGCCCGGACGTGATGTTCGTGATCCAGCGCGTGCTCGAGCAGTCCGGCAAGCTGACGCTGCTCGACCAGAAGCGCGTCATCCGTCCGCACGCCGCCTTCCGGCTGTTCGCCACCGCCAACACGGTCGGCCTCGGCGACACTTCGGGCCTCTATCACGGCACCCAGCAGATCAACCAGGGCCAGATGGACCGCTGGTCGATCGTCACCACGCTGAACTACCTGCCTCACGACAACGAGGTCGCGATCGTGCTCGCCAAGTCGAAGCACTATCAGGCCTCGCCGGAGGGCAAGGACATCGTCAACAAGATGGTCCGCGTCGCCGATCTCACCCGCAACGCCTTCATGAACGGCGATCTGTCGACCGTGATGAGCCCGCGCACGGTCATCACCTGGGCCGAGAACGCGGCGATCTTCGGCGGCGATATCGGTTTCGCCTTCCGCGTCACCTTCCTCAACAAGTGCGACGAGATGGAGCGCACGCTGGTGGCGGAGTTCTTCCAGCGCTCCTTCGGCAAGGAACTGCCGGAGAGCGCGGTCAACGTCGTTCTGAGCTAGGGTAGTTCGACGCGCATGAATCGTCATTGCGAGCGTAGCGAAGCAATCCAGGGGCGGCAGCGCTCTACGTCCTCCTGGATTGCTTCGTCGCTGCGCTCCTCGCAATGACGGGATCGACGATCCGATCCCGGCGAGACATGCTCAACCAGCAGGAGGCCGGCCATGGCTCGTTATGAAGGTTCCTGTCATTGCGGTCGGGTCGCCTATGAGGTCGAGGCCGACCTCGCCCAGACGATCACCTGCAACTGCTCCTATTGCCAGCGCCGCGGCTCGGTGCTGGCCTTCAGCCCGGCGACCAGCTTCACCCTGACCAAGGGCGAGGACGCGCTGACCGAGTACCGCTTCAACACGCAGAAAATCCAGCACCTGTTCTGCGAGACCTGCGGCATGGAATCCTTCGCGCGCGGGTCGATGCCGGACGGCACGCCCATGGTCGCGATCAATGTGCGCTGCCTTGCCGGCGTCGAGCCAACCGAGTTGAGCCCGACGATGTATGACGGGCGGGCGCGCTGAAGGAGCACGCCGGTGAGCATCGCCGCCGACAGCAAGCAGGCCACGATCCAGCGCGAGGCGGATTTCGCCGCGACGCGCGAGGCCGTTCTGCGTGGGCTTGCCGCCCATAACGAGGCCAGGGTCGGGCCACGCAACACCCAGCCTCTGGCGCTCAGCCTGCGCGACGAGAGCGGCACCATGGTTGGCGGCCTCGTCGGCGAGCTGAAATGGGAATGGCTCTATGTCGATCTGTTCTGGATCGACGAAGCCCATCGCGGCGCCGGCCATGGCGAAGCGCTGCTGGCGATGGCCGAGCAGGCGGCGCGCGACCATGGTGCGCGCGGCGTCTATTTGGGCACGATGAGCATCCAGGCGCCGGGCTTCTATCCCCGCATGGGCTATCGCGAATGCGGCCGCATGGAGGACTATCCGGTCGCCGGGCAGACCTTCCATCACTTCATGAAGGCGCTATGAGCATCTCCAATCGCAAGCCCGGAACCCCGAAGGAAGCGCCGGCCGAGCCGCTGAAGCGGGCGGTCTCGGGCGCGATGAAGGCGATCGCACGCAAGCCCGAGATGGAGATCGTCTTCGCCGCCGACAAACCCTCGCTGGTCGGCGAACGCGCCAGGTTGCCGGAGCCGCCGCGCAAGCTCACCGCGGGCGACGTCGCGATCCTGCGTGGCCATGCCGATTCGATGGCATTGCGCCTCGCCTGCCACGACAACGCGATCCATCGTCGTGCCGCGCCCGAGGGCGACGCGGCGCGCGCCGTCTTCGACGCGGTCGAGCAGGCGCGGGTCGAGAGCGTCGGCTCGCGCCGGATGAGCGGCGTTTCCAGCAACATTTCGGCGATGCTGGAGGATCGCTATCATCGCGGCGGCCGCTATGAGGAGATCACCGACCGGGCCGATGCGCCGCTGGAGGATGCGCTCGCTCTCATGGTGCGCGAGCGCCTGACCGGGCTGAAGCCGCCCAAGGCCGCCGAGAAGCTGGTCGATCTCTGGCGCGAGCAGATCGAGGCCAAGGCAGGTGACGATCTCGACCGGCTGGCGAAGTCGATCGAGGACCAGCGCGCCTTCGCCCGCACCGTCCGCGACCTCCTCGTCTCGCTCGACATGGCCGAGCAGTCGAGCCAGGGCGACGATTCCGAGGAGGACGAGGACGATCAGGACCAGTCCTCCGACGAGCAGCAGCAGGAACAGGGCGAGGCCGAGCAGCAGAGCCAGGGCGAGCGCTCGGAGACCGAGACCAGCGAGGACGCCGCCGAGGAGTTGCAGGAGGGCGCCTCCGAGGCGGCCGATGCGCCGGCCGGCGACTGGGACGAGGAAGACGAGAACTCCGAGGCCGAGGAAGCCGGCGAGGCGCCGCGTCCACGCGACAGCCGCGCCAATGACCGGCCGCAGACCGACTACAAGGCTTACACCCAGAAGTTCGACGAGATCGTCACTGCCGAAGAGCTCTGCGACGCCGAGGAATTGACGCGCCTGCGCGCCTATCTCGACAAGCAATTGGCACATCTGCAGGGCGTTGTCGCCCGGCTGGCAAACCGGCTGCAGCGGCGCCTGATGGCGCAGCAGAACCGCTCCTGGCAGTTCGATCTGGAAGAGGGCGCGCTCGATCCCTCGCGCCTGCCGCGCATCATCATCGATCCGTTCCAGCCGCTCTCCTTCCGGCAGGAATCGGACACGAATTTCCGCGACACGGTGGTGACGCTGCTGATCGACAATTCCGGCTCGATGCGCGGCCGGCCGATCACCGTCGCCGCGACCTGCGCCGACATCCTGGCCCGGACGCTGGAGCGCTGCGGCGTCAAGGTCGAATTGCTCGGCTTCACCACCCGCGCCTGGAAGGGCGGGCTTTCGCGCGAGAGCTGGCTGCAATCGGGCAAGCCGGCCAATCCGGGCCGCCTCAACGATCTCCGGCACATCATCTACAAGGCCGCCGACGCGCCCTGGCGGCGGGCGCGCAAGAATCTCGGGCTGATGATGCGCGAGGGGCTACTCAAGGAGAATATCGACGGCGAGGCGCTCGACTGGGCGCATAAGCGCCTGCTCGGGCGCTCCGAGCAGCGCAAGATCCTGATGGTGATCTCGGACGGCGCGCCAGTCGACGATTCCACCCTCTCGGTCAATGCCGGCAGCTATCTCGAACGGCATCTGCGCCATGTCATCGCCGAGATCGAGACGCGCTCCCCGGTCGAGCTGATCGCGATCGGCATCGGTCACGACGTCACCCGCTATTACCGGCGCGCCGTCACCATCGTCGACGCCGAGGAACTCGGCGGCGTGATGACCGAGAAGCTGGCTGAGCTGTTCGAGGAAGATGCCGGCGGGGCAAGCTCGCGGGGCTCGCGCCGCCTGCAATGAGCCTGAGCCGCCGCAGCGTCCTCGCCGGCTTCGGCGCGGCGGCTCTGAGCCTGCCTGCGCGGGCGCAGAGCCTCGAGCCCGGCCGAATCCCCGTCAGCATTTCGGCCCGGCCGATCGCCAGCTTCGAGCCGGGCAGTCCGACGAAGACCCGCTTCGGCCAATTGATCTTCCGCGGCGGGCTTCAGCTCTCGGGCAGCCATCCCCGCTTCGGCGGCTTCTCCGGGCTGTGGCGCTCGCCCGATGGGGCAGGGATCATCGCGATCACCGATAACGGCTTCTGGCTGACGGGCAAGCTCACGCGCAACAACCAGGGCAAGCTCGCTGGGCTGGAGGAGGCCGAGCTCGCACCGATTCTCGGTGCCTCCGGCAAGCCGCTGCATCGCTCGCGCTATTACGACACCGAATCGCTGGCCATGCAGGGTGGCACCGCCTTCATCGGCGTCGAGCGCGCCCATGATATCCTGCGCTTCGACTTCGCGCGCCACGGCGTCGAGGCACGGGCGCAATTGGTGCCGACGCCGCCTGCATTGAAGCGCCTGCCGAGCAATCGCGGGCTGGAGGCACTCGGCGTGCTGCCGGCCGGGCATCCGCTCGCCGGGGCGCTGATCGCGATCTCCGAGCGTTCCGGCCGCGAGGACGAGCCGACCACCGGCTTCATCATCGGCGGGCGCCAGCCGGGTACGCTGCAGGTGATCCGTCGCGACGGCTACGACATCACCGATCTCGCCTTCCTGCCGGGCGGCGACATGCTGCTGCTGGAGCGCTGGTACAAGCCGCTGCGCGGCGTCGGCATGCGCATCCGCCGTATCGCCGGGGCTACCATTCGCCCCGGTGCGAAACTGGACGGGCCGATCCTGATCGAGGCCGATCTCGGCCAGGAGATCGACAATATGGAGGGGATGGCGGTCCATCTGGAGGGTGGGCGGACGATCATCACCCTGATCTCGGACGACAATTTCTCGACCTTCCTGCAGCGCACGGTGCTGCTGGAATTCGAGCTGGCGCAGTAGCAGCGCGCGTCATGCTCGCCCTTGTGGCGAGCATCCACGTCTTGAACACCGCTCTTGACCAGCGAAGACGTGGATGGTCGGGACAAGCCCGACCATGACGGGAAGACGAACGAAAAAAGCGGCCTTGCGGCCGCTTCATTCAGTCCCGAGAAAAACCCGCGCTCAGTTGGCGGCGAGCTTCTTCTCGATGTCGCGCTTCAGGGTGAGCGCGCCGGTCGAGAGGTCGCCGGCCGGAGCCTTGACCAGGAAGGCGTCGAGGCCACCGCGATGATCAACGGTGCGCAGCGCATTCGCCGAGACGCGCAGGCGCACGGAGCGGCCGAGCGTATCCGACTGCAGCGTGACGTTGACCAGGTTCGGCCGGAAGACCGTCTTGGTCTTGCGGTTCGAGTGGCTGACGAGGTGGCCGGTCTGGGTGGCTTTCCCGGTCAGTTCGCAACGGCGGGCCATGATCGTGTTCCCAAAATCTCCGAAGTACTCAACGCAAAATGCCGACACGCGACGTGCCGGCAGGCGAGCACCGGAAGTCAAATTGAAGTGGGCGGTCTATAACGGTCCGGTGACAGGGCGTCAAGGCAGGTCGTGCGGAAACGGCCCGGAAACATCTCGGTAACCATTATCCCGCCAAGCTGACGCAAAGCCAGTCACGATTCGGACCGAATCTCAGTGCATGCGACGATCTCGCTCGCGCCCGGAGCCTCCAGATGAAGCTCGCTCTGCCCTTCGCCAGCAGTGCCTTGATCGCGGCGCTGATGCTCGCCTTGCCGGCGCTGCCTGCGCAGGCGGCCTCGCTCGACGCGACCTATGACGTCTCGCTGCTCGGCCTGTCGCTCGGCAAGGCCAAACTGACCGGCGGCATCGACGGCGGCAGCTACAAGCTTGACGCCAACGCCAAGCTGACCGGTCTCGTCGGCAGCTTCACTGGGGGACGCGGCTCGGGCGCCGCCACCGGCAATCTCAACGGCAGCAGGCTCTCGCCGGCGACCTTCGCGGTGTCCTCGGCCAATTCCAGCGAAAGCCGGACGGTGCGCATGGCGCTCGGCGGCAATGCCGTGCAGGCGCTGGCGATCGAGCCGCCGATCGACGCCAAGCCCGATCGCGTCCCGCTCAAGGACGAGCACCAGCGCAACATCATGGACCCGCTCAGCGCCTTCCTGATGCCGGTCGAGGCCACCGGCCGCAATGGCGGAGCGGCTGCCTGCAACCGCACGCTGGCGATCTTCGACGGCGCGGCGCGCTACGACATCAAGCTGAGCTATTCCGGCACGCGCGAGATCAAGATCGACGGCTATAGCGGCCCTGTCTCGGTCTGCCAGGCGCGCTATGTCCCGATCGCCGGCCACCGCTCCTTGCGGCCCTCGACCAAGTTCATGGCCGAGAACAAGGAAATCTCGACCTGGCTCGCCCCCGTCGCCGGGACGAACATGATGCTGCCGGTGCGCATTTCCGTGAAGACGATGATCGGCACCGCGGTGATCGAGGCCTCGAGCTTCAAGGTCGATCCGGGCGTGACGGCGACCGCGACGCGGAACTGAGCTCAGCCTCCCGCGGCGAGTTCAAGCGGGAAGGGCGTGGGTTCGTAGATCGCCTCCAAGGCGAAGCGGCGGACGCGATCCTCTTCCCAGCGATGAAGCAGACGGATGACGCCGTCGCGGTCATCCGCCCGCATCAACGGCACCAGTTCGTCGGCGACATGCTCGAATTCGGGCCGGCGCCAGGACATGCGGGCCCGATCCCAATGCTTGATGCGCTCGAACCGGCGCAGTGCCCGGTCGAAGCGGCCATGGGCGGCAGCGAAATGAATCTGATGGATGACAAATCTAACAGACGCCTTGAATTCGCTCGAGCCAAGGGTCCTGAAACGAAGCAGGTCATCGATGGTGACGACGCCGCGCATCTTGGGGAGGACCTGAGTCTCGCAGGCTTCAAAAAAGGCGGCGGGCATGCCAGGTTCGGTCCAGCGATGCGGCGCGCCACGCGCCAAGAAGACGCGATCGAGGGTGATGCCCTGCCGGTTTGCCGTAGGGTCGAAGAAATGGCCTATGGAGCATAGAAATTGGGGCTCGTCGGCCGTAATGCCGCGGCCGATCGAGATCGATCGCAGCACGTGGCGGAGCGGCTTGATGATCACGAAGCGCTCGGACTGGGCGAGATCCGGATTGCGCTCCACCATCTCGCCGAGAAGCCGATTGATCTGCTTTTTCGTCGTCATCTAGACGGCCTGATTTCGAGCATGATGACGCGGCGGACATCTTTCATCCCGAGATAGGCCGCGGTCGCGAGAATATCGGAGCGGCGAACCGAAAGCCCGCGCCGGCCGGTCTTGAGGTCATAGACGCAAAGGGTGCCGTCTGAGGGGTTGTATTCATAGGCATCAACTCGCACTGAACGTGGATAACCTCTGTCAAGTTCATCTTGGCTGGTTGGCTCAGCAGCTTCTTTCAGAAACGATCTTTCGGCACGAAAATTCTCGTTGTGGAGGTCGTTGGTAGAGCGCTTGAAGCGAACGTGGACATCGGTGCCATAGGTTGCCATAGATGAAAATTGCTTCGGGTTTGCCGCTGCGTCTGCGGCGCGATCCGTTAGTTCCTGAACTTTGCCGAGCATATGGCAAGCATTCCTTGCTTCCTCCGCAGTCAGGTTCCCAACGAACGCCAGATCCATCTGTCCAGGCTTGCCCGGTTGATAGTCGCGCGGCACGAAGCCCATGACGGTTCGCTGACCGTCGATGTCGTCGCTGGGCGAGAGCCAGCCAAACAGGATAGTGCCAGCAGCGCCGACGGCTCTGCGAACGCCTTCCTGAGCAAACGCCGGCTGCACCGTCGGCTCGCGCTCCGGTCCGCGCTCGGTCCAGGTCGAGCGTGAGACGACTTCGCCGTCCGGGCCGCCAGCGCGGATCGTCTGGGTGCGGTCAATGGTCTCGAAGGTGGTCTTGCCGCCCTCTGGCACCGTGACGGTGTGCCGCTCGTCCCAGTCGCTCTTGCGGTCGGGCTCGGCGAATTCGGAGTGGATGGTCGAACCGTCGCGGTTGACGATAGCGCGCTCGGCCAGCGAGCCATCGGGGCGCGTGGCATCCTGATAGAAGGCCCAGCTCTCTTCGCCGCTGGTATCGGGTACGACGTCGCCGAAATTTAATGCGGCCGCGAAGGCGTTTCCGAGATCGCCGATGAAGTCGGTTCCGGTCAGCGTCGGATCGCCACCACCTCCGCCGCTGGTCCATTGCCCGCCATCGGCATTGCCGGCCGGCACGCGCGGCTGGTCGGGATTGCATTTGCGGGCGAGCTCGTGGCGGAGCAGCCGCGTCTGCGCCTTCAGCGAGACGAGCCGGCGGCGCAGAAGGACGATCTCGCGCCAGCGTGCGCTGTCGGCGGCTGAACGATGCGGCAGGTCGGGCATAACGTGCTCCTGGTTGTGGAGCGCGTCGTTCTGAGGCCGCCAGAAGCACCGGGGATAAGATCGCTATCTATCCCCGCTAACGTCCGATTCTGCCTTCGCCTCGCAACGCATGAAGGCTTTGCCATTCGACGAATTGCGGGACTCGGGTGCGAGGCGCTAGCCTTCCCGGCGATTCGCATCCGGAGCCGCCATGTCCCGCGATTTCGCCTTGCCGCCCGGCCTCAGGCATCGCCAGGTCGTCGTGCGCGACACCATGCTCCATGTCGCCGAGGTCGGCGACGGGCCGGCGGTGCTGCTGCTGCATGGCTGGCCGGAATTCTGGATGAGCTGGCTGCCGATCATGAATCGGCTGCACGGCGAGTTCCGTTTGATCGCACCCGATCTGCGCGGCTTCGGCGACAGCGGGAAGTCATCGGCGCCGCGCAGCGATGTCGGTGCCAACGCCCATGCCGACGATATGGCGGCGCTGCTGGAGGGGCTCGGTGTCGGCCCGGTCGGCGTCGTCGGCCATGATGTCGGCGCCTATGTCGCGCAGGGGCTGGCGCGGCGCCATCCGCAGCGGGTCGAGAAGCTGTTGTTCTTCAATTGCCCGACGCCGAGCGTCGGCTCGGCTTGGGTTCGCGACGGCCATGTCAACGAGATCTGGTACCAGTCCTTCCAGCAATTGCCGCTGGCGGAGCAGCTGATCGGTTCGAGCCGTGAGGCCTGCGCGCTCTATCTCGGGCATTTCCTGACGCATTGGTGCCATCGCAAGGATGCCTTCGCGCCGGTCTTCGACCTTTGGGTCGAGAATTTCATGAAGCCGGGCAATCTGCGCGGCGGATTCGACTGGTATCGCAGCCAGAACGCGGCGCGGATCGCCGCGATCGACGGTCACCCGGCGCCCTCCGTGCCGATCCATCAGCGCACGCGGGTGCATTGGGGCCGGCACGACCCGATTCTGAAGTCGGACTGGTCGACCTTCCTGTCGCATTATTTCGACGACGTGGAGGTGAGCTTCTGCGAGAGCGCCGGCCACTTCGTCCATATCGAGGCGCCGGACGAAGCTGCGCAGGTCGTGACGGAGGTTTTCGCGGACTGATCAGCAGGCCGCCGCCTGCTGTCCTCGGTTCTCCAGTTCCTGAGTGACGCCGATCTCGATGAGCCAGTTCCGGACCGCATCGCCGATCGTGATCGGATGGTCTTCCTGCAGGTAATGCGCGCCCGGGCCGAGTTCGAGCAGGCGGCAATTCGACAGGCCGGCAGCGAACTCACGCGCCTGTTCCGGCGAGATCAGCGCGCCGGGATCACCTGAGAACAGCAGCTTCGGATAGGTCGAGGTGCGCAAGGCAGCATGGTCGGCGGTGCTGATGGCATGGACATCGGCCGGCTCGCCGGCGATCGGCAGTTCGCGCGGCAGGCTCAGGATCGGCCGGCGGGAGGCCGGGTTCGGGAAGGGCCGGCGGTAGGTGTCGAGCTCTTCCGGCGCCATCTGACGCAGCACCGAGCCGGGCAGGACGCGCTCGATGAAGACGTTGTCGTCGAGGATCAGTTTCTCGCCCTGGCCGGGCGTGCGGAAGGCCTTGAACAGCTCGCGCGCCTGCGGCCGCTGGTGGAAGCTCTCCCAGTCGGCGAAGGGTCGGATGAATTCCATGAAGGCGAGGCCGAGCATACTCTGCGGCCGGCGGGAGGCGTGGTGGAAGGCGAGGGCCGTGCCCCAGTCCTGCGCGACGATGACGAGGCGGTCGAGCCCAAGCGCCGCAATGAAGGCGTCGAGATAGCGGACCTGGTCTGCGAAACGATAGGCGATGTCCGGCTTGCCCGACTGGCCGTAGCCGATCAGGTCGGGCGCGATGCAGCGCGCCACCGGCGCGATCCGCGGAATGATGTTCCGCCAGATGTAGGACGAGGTCGGATTGCCGTGCAGCAGCAGCACCGTCGGCCCCTGCGTGCCTGCCTCGACATAGGACATGGTCGAATCGAGGACCGGGATTTCGTGGCGAGTTGCGGGCGGCGCGGCAGAATCGTTCGTCATCACGATGCCTTTCCGAACAGGAGGGGAAAAATGATCGTCTTGAAGCGGTCGAGGGGCGCCGGGTTGCGCTCGACCTTCATGCGCAGCATCGCGCCCTGCCAGGAGGCGAGCAGGACGTCGGCGAGGTCGTCCGCGCTAAAGGCGCTGCTGATCTCGCCGCTGGCCTGGCCTTGCGCGATGCAGGCGGCGAAGGGCTGGCGCCAGCGCGCGAAGATGTCGGCGAGCCTTTCGCGCAGTGGCTCGCTGGTCGGCGCGGTCTCCAGGCTGAAATTGCCGACCATGCAGCCGCGGGCCCAGTCGGCCTCCTCGAGCTTGCTGGTGATGATGTCGAGATAGCGCCGCAGGCGGGCGGCCGGGGGCAAGCCGTCCTCGGCGAGCGCCTCATCCACCAGTCCGCAGACATAGGCGAAGTAGCGCTCCAGCACCTCGCCGGCGAACTCCTCCTTCGAGGCGAAATGGTTGGTGAAGGAGCCGGGGCTGGCCCCGGCTGCGGCAACGATCTCGCGGACGCCGGTGGCGGCGTAGCCGTTCTGCCAGAACAGGTCGTGGCCGGCGGCGATGAGGTTCGGGCGAAGGGATGGCTTGCTCATGATGAGTATAAATACGTACGTACGTATTATTGTCAAGCGACGCTCGATGGGGCGCTGCCGGCTCTCATCTTGCAGGCAGCCTCTCGTTCTGGCGCCAGAACGACCTACATGAGCGAAAGCGGCCCTCGCGCGCGCAAGTCGGCGAAGGATGGACAATGAGGGCGATTCAAAATCTTGTGGTTTTTGAATCGCTTGCCGCAATATCTCGCCGTGAACGAAACCTGATTCTGCGGGAGTCAGCGATTCGGCCTCGCTTCGTTCCGGACTCGTTCTGTTCACGGATCGGGTTGCCTTCGGGTGGCCTGAACCGGTAGGGCTTGCCCCGCCCGGACTGCAGGAAAGCTCCAGCGTCTTGATCCAGCCCCGTTCCCTTCCGCCTTCGCTCCGCGCCCGCGGTGTCACGGCGGTGCTCGGACCGACCAATACCGGCAAGACCCATCTCGCCATCGAGCGGATGGTCGCGCACCC
>JAESGH010000251.1_pt1 | contig 84535 bp, 73 predicted proteins | sample 9269641 | NCBI WGS metagenome assembly JAESGH01 (sample SAMN14515345, study PRJNA621665) | algae metagenome | isolation source: Phormidium tanganyikae FI6-MK23 and co-occurring heterotrophs from granitic... | place: USA: Fort Irwin, California | collected 1998-05-24 | reverse complement strand
AAGGCATGGCCGAACTCAACCAACCCATGATCGAGGAGGAAAATCAGCCCCTACACATCACCGCCAAAGCCGCCTGACGATGGCCCACGGCCACAGCCGAAATTACACCACCTTGACGGACGCGACCTAGACAAACCAACTTTGGGAATGCGGTAGCTAAACTCAAGCCGCCTTCCGCAGCGGATTTTTCGCCAGGGTTGTGGGATCTTGCATTTCAGGAACATGGCGCGACTTTGTCCGATCGGCGCCTCTACGAATCCGCCCAATGGATCGCCGACGAGGCGCATGCGGGGCGGCAGGCCGCAACCGCTCAGCTAAGTTCGTCGCTTTCTTGCCTGACGCCCGAGTGGAGCACGATCCTGGCAATCGCCTCTCTGAATCGAGAGTATCGTGTCGCAACGGCGCTCGGCGATGAGGCAGGGATGGTCAGCATCGTATCGGCCGCTGCCTTGAACAAGAGGTCATAGACCAGCGCCTTGTTGTAATAGCCGATCGCGGCGACCTCGGCAGGCACGGTGAACACGACATGGAAGTAGCCGACCGGGAGGAGATCAGCCTCGCGCGCTTCGAGCCAGCTGCGCGCCGCAGCGCCCTGGCACCTTGGGCAGTGCCGGTTGCGGCAGCTGTTGTAGGCGATCCGCCAGTGCCCGCAGTCGGTGCAGGCCTCGACATGACCGCCGAGCGCGGCGGTGCGGCAATGCTCGATCGCCGACATGATCTTGAGCTGATGCAGGCTCAGATGTCCGGCATGGGCCATGCGATAGGCAGGCCCCGCGGCACGGAAGATGTCGGCGACCTCGAGTGAGGCGCGCATCGGCCTCAGCCGTCGGGCGCCTCTTCGCTCGGCGATACGAGCGCGAGCCTGTCGAGCGGGCTGACGATCGAGCGAACGGTCTTGGTTGCGACCTGCGTGTAGAAGGCGGTGGTGTTTAGCTTGGCGTGACCGAGCAGCGCCTGGATGACGCGGATATCGACGCCGTCCTCGAGCAGGTGGGTGGCGAAGCTGTGGCGCAGGGTATGCGGTCCGACGCGCTTGTCGATATCGGCGGCCTCGGCGGCTTCGACGACGACACGGTAGAGCTGGCGCGTGCTGATCGGGGCTGCGGCGCTCTGTCCGGGAAAGAGCCAGCCGTCGGGAACGAGGATGCCCTGTTGCCGCCCGGCGCGCCACCAGTCGCGCAGCAGCAGGAGCAGGCCTTCGGGCAGCATGGCGTTGCGGTAGCGCCCGCCTTTACCGCGCTCGATCCGGAGCAGCATGCGCTTGCTGTCGATATCGGTGACCTTCAGCGCCGACACCTCGGCAACCCGCAGCCCTGCGCCATAGGCGACCGACAGCGCGGCCTGGTGCTTGAGGCTGCGGGTCGCATCGAGCAGGCGCTTCACCTCGGCCATGGTCAGCACGACCGGAATCTTGCGAACCTGCCTGGTGCGGATCAGCTTACGCGTGAGGTCGGGGCGGTCGAGCGTGTGCGTGAAGAAGAACCTCAGCGCGCCGACGATGCTGTTCATCGTTGGTGCGGGGACGCCCGCCTGTTGCTGCTCGATCTGGAACTGCCGGACATCCTCAGCGCTCGCGGTGTGGGGCGAGCGTCCGAGCCAGGTCGCGAGCCGTCCGACATCGCGAAGATAGTTGCGCTGCGTCTCCTTCGAGAAGCGGCGCATGGTCATGTCGTCGATCAGGCGCTGGCGCAGCGGGCTGATCGGACCAATCTGAATAAGCTCGTTCATCGTTCGACTCCTCAGGTAAAGGAGCCGAAAGGGTCTGCCTGCGACAGCCCACGTTCAATCAGCCGCGGCGCTCGCCGGCCCGCTTTACATCGAGGCTAGCACCAATCCGCGGAGCGGTTCGTGCATCGGCCATTGTCCCTTGCTTCGGACGCGCGTGTCCGCTTCCTCAATGGAGTCATCGCATTAAATGGCGGCGATTTATCGCGCTCAATCGGCCGGCGATCATCCTTGGTATGCAACCGCGGTTCGGTGATCTTGTTGGTCGTGCTGCCCTGTGCGACGGCATTGGGCGCTCGCTCACCGAGATGGAACGACAAGGCGCGCTCGGCGCTCAGCGAAGCGGGCGGATAACCGTGCGCTTCGTCCCGGCCTCGCTCTTGAGCGCCGCTGGCGCGATGCCGCGTTCGACCCAAGCTTCGAGCGCCAGCCGCACGTCGTGCTCGCGGTCCTGGTGCACCGCGGGCGCGTCGAGCGACTGGCCGAAACTCGTCGCCGCTGCGCCGCCTTGGCAATGCGACATGCCGGGAATAATGAACAGGCGATAGAAGTCGGTGGTTTTGCCGCGCGTCGCGGCCTGCACCGCACGGTACCAGTCAACCCCGAGGCCGGGCGCGATCACCGGGTCCGACTGACCGAAATAGGAAAGAATCTTGCCGCCGCGATCATGGAAGCCCTGCAGGTCGCCCGGCTTGATGTCGAGTTCCCCAGCGAGGGTTTCGTCGCTGAAATGCCCCAAGAGATGCGCGCGCGACTGCTCGGCAAAGGTCAGCTGCGACTGCGCGGCCGTGTCCGGGTTGGCGATCCAGTACGCCCAGTCTTCCGCAGTGATCGCTGTAGGGGAATATCCCGCTGCGATGATCGCATCAAGCGTCGCCCGCTTCTGCGCGGGTAACTTAGCCTGCGTCCGCTCGGCGGCTCCAAGCCACCCGCCCGGCGCCCGCATCGCATACTGTATCGCGCCGAAATTGCGAAACTGCCGCGTCCACGGGTTCGCTGGCGCCCCGGCGATGATCCCGCTCCAATCGTCGGGCCAGCGCGCCGCCGCCATCAGCGCCATCCGCCCGCCGTTCGAACAGCCCATGAAATAATGCCGGATGGGCGCGCGGCCATAATAGGCCCCGACCAGCGCCGCGGCGGCATCGCGCGTCGCCTTGATCGACCGCCAGCCGTAATCGGCAAGCGCGACCGAATTGCCCGGCGCCCAGCTCGCATCGAAGCCATGGCCGCGATGCCCCGTATCGGTCGCCGCAATGGCATCGCCGCGCCGCGCGCCCTCGTCGAGCGTCGGCAGGTGGATCGCTCCCGCGAACCCGCCATTGCCGATCTGGTAATAGCGTCCGCTCCAGCGGTTAGGGGCGGGCAAGTACACGCTGAAGCGGATGTCCGATCCCGGTACCGGGTGCGCCGACCCGTTGACCCGGCAGACGCCGTCAGACAGCACCGCGCTCTCGACGACCGCCTTGTCGATCGTCAGCTTCGCGAGGTTCGCGCAGGGGTCATCCACGAGCGGACTGCCGAACGACAAAAGCAGCAGCAGCCAGGCGAGGACGTCAGGCAGCCTTCTCGTCTTCCCACGCGAATTTGAACGCGCCCGCGGTCGGGTCGACGCCGGCGAGCATCATCCCCTGGCCGCGCGAGCTATGCCGGTCGTTCAGCGGCACGTCGGCCGGATCGCGGAGCTGGATGAGCAGCGTCGTACGCGGCTCGTCCGACGTGTTGAGGCCAGATCCGTGGACGGTCAGATAGTGGAAGAACAGCGCATCGCCCGCCTTCGCCGGCAGGGGGGTGGCGCCCTCGATCGGGTAGGTTTCGGTCGAAGCATGATGGTCGGCGCCCTCGGCGGGAAGCGGGCCGAGCTTGTGCGTCCCCGGATAGACGCGCAGGCACCCCTTCTCTTCGGGTGCATCGTCGAAGTGCAGGATCACCGCGATCATCGAATGGTCGCGATGCGGAAAATAAGGATAGTCCTGATGCATCGGGAAGGGCGAGCCCTTTTCGGGCGGCTTGATGAACATCTTGTTGTGATGAAGCTGGACGTTCGGGCCGATGATGTCCTGCGCGATCTCGGTGAGGCGCGGGTCGGTGAGCAGGCGCGTCACCATCGCCGACCGGAAATGGACGTCGTGGCAATGGGTGATCGTCGTGCCGCTGCCCCGCACACTGTCCCATGTCGCGTCGCTGTTGCCTTCATTGTCGGCGATGCGGTGCATTTCGGCGCGGAAGGCCGCGGCCTCCTCGGCGCTGAACAGTCCGGGGACGAGGACATAGCCCTGATCATCGTAGAATTTTTTCTGCTCTTCGCTCAGCATCGCCGCGGCATCCTCATAGTCTCGATATGGCCTGATGGTGCCGCTTCCGGTCGACCATCGCAATTGGCGTGCGCCTAATCTTGTGGTAAAAAATCGAACATGGAAATGATCGATCTGCCGCTGGAAGATTTGCCGCGCATCGCGGTCGCCGGGCAGTTCCTGCTGGCGGATCGCGGATTTGCGACGATCCATCAGGGACGCACGCACGCGCTGCACCTTCACGGTTATACCGGCGAGATGGAGCTGGCGGGAAAACGCATTCGGATTGCGCCCGGCGATGTGACGCTCAGCCCCGCGGGCCTGTCTTCGAGCTACGACCTTGCCGGGCCGGGCACGCATTGGTGCATCCATATCGAAGCGGGCGATGGACGGGGGACGCGCGCGCCGGTCGCGCTGCACGTGTCGGACTGTGGCGCGCTCCGCGAACGGTTTGCACATGTCAGCGGCCTCTTCGCGACCGCGAGCGACCCGATCGCGCATATCGCGGCGCGGCTCGCGGCGCAGGAACTGCTGGTGACGCTCGCGCGGCGTACCGATCCGTTGCCGGAAGATGACGCTGCAGCGCGCGCCGCCGAATATATCGACCATCATTTTCCCGAAGCGATCGGCGTGCGCGAGGTCGCAGCCGCGGCGGGCCGTTCGTCCGCTTACCTCGCGCGTCTTTTCCGCGGCCGCTTCGGCACCACGGTGCCCCACCGCCTGCTTCAGCGCCGCGCCGAACATGCACGTTTCCTGTTGGAATCGACCGACCTGCCGATCTGGCGCGTCGCCGAGCGCTGCGGCGTCGCCGATGCGCAGCGCTTCAACAAGATGGTGCGCAGCCTGCTCGGCGCCAGCCCGAGCGCGGTGAGGGCGCGGGTCCGGGGACCGGTGGTCGATCCCGATCGATAGCGTGCAAAATGAACCCCGGCGAAAGCCGGGGTCCAGGGTTGGGAGGGTAAATTGGGGGGGGCGGCTTCGCCGGGGTTCAATATATCAGCGCCACGCCAGCCAGATCGCCGCGGTCCACGAGAAATCGTCGCCGCCGCTGCCCGATCCGTCGACGGGGCTGTACGCTTCGTAGAAGCCGTTGCGCTCCATCAGCGCCAGCGTGTCGTGGCGGACGCGCGCCGCCTCGGCATCGAAGCCCGCTTCGGCCAGACCGGTGCCGATCATGTAGTTGACCACCGCCCACACGGGGCCGCGCCAGTAGCGGATCATCTGGAAGCCGGGATCCTCGGGGTCGAGGCTGGGCATCAGATATTCGACCTTGCTGCCGATACGGTGCAGGTGCGCGAGCATTGCGGCATCCTTCGCCGGGTCGGCGAGCCCGGCATAGAAGCTCAGGAACGAGGCGCTGGTGATGAAGCCCGACGAGCGGCCGGTGAGCAGGTCGCGCGAGCACCAGCTGTGCTTTTCCTCGTCCCACAACCAGTCGATCCCGGCTTCGGCCGTCGCGATCATCGCGCGGATTTCGGCGGCTTCCTCGTCGCGGCCGAGATAGTCGGCGAGGTGCAGCAGGTCGCGGTTGGCGCGCAGCAGGATCATCGACATGCCGATGTCGGCGACCTTGAACGGATTGCCCGCGGTGATCTTTGCATGGTCCCAGCCCTGCGCGACGCCATATTGGACGAGCGCGAGGTAGCGGTCATACTCGAGCTTGGTCGGACGCATCTTCGCGTCGAGATGGCCGGTGTCGCGGCGGACATATTCGCCGACGTTCGAAATATCGATCGGCTCGCCGGGAATGTCCCATTCGGGCGAATTGTCGCGGCCGGTTTCCCACGGATGCATGGCGACGACGACGCCGCGGCCGTCAGGGTCGCGATAGTCGCGAAACCAGCGGTGCCAGGCGATCAGCTTGTCGAACAGGCTTTCGAGGCGCAGGCGATAGGCGTCGTCGGCGTCCGCCGCGATCGCGCTGTCCCACAGCTTGCGGACGACCGTCGCCGCGACCGGCGGCTGGGTGATGCCCGAGGTGACGGGGGTCTTGCCCGTCGCCCAGACCGAGGGTCCGGGGAAATAGCCCGGATCGTCCTGCCAGAAGACGATGTGCGGCAGAAAGCCGTCGTCCCACTGCGCGTTGAACAGGGTCTCGACTTCTTTCCACGCGCGGTCGCGATCCCAGGTGTCGAAGCCGAGGGCGACGAAAGCCGAGTCCCAGTTCCACTGGAAGGGATAGACCCGGCCGTTGGGGACGGTGTAGCCGCCCCGGTCGTTGGCAGTCAGGATGGCGCGGGCACCCGCGTCAAGCGTTTCGATAGTCATTGTCGCGGATGCCCGTTTTCTCGTCAGAAGTTGAAGGTTGCGCGTGCGGTGATGCGGCGCGGCAGGACCGGACGGCCGACGAAGTAAGCGCCGCCGACGGTCTGGTTGTTGTCGAGACGCGGCGACCCTTCGGTCGTGGCGTCGGTGTCGAACAGGTTGAACACATTGACCCCGAGACGCAGGCTCTTGTTGCCCATCGGCACCGTATAGCCGGCGTCGAGGTTGACGATATTCCATCCGTCGAGCTTGATCGAATTGTTCGACGCGGTGAAATTGTCGCCGGTGTAGTTGGTGAAGAAGGACACATCGAGCGCGCCGTCGTCGTAATAGAGGCCGGCGTTGTAGAGGATCTGCGGCTGACGCTCCAGATCGTTGCCGATGATCGCCGGGTTCGAGGTCGGGACACCGCCGACGTTCGACTGGAACTCGGTATATTTGGCCTTCTGCAGCGTGAGGTTGCCGTTGAAGCGCAGGTTGGTGAGCAGCTTCAGGTCGAACACCGCCTCGACGCCGTAGGATTCGGTCGCGACGAGGTTGACGAGCTCCTGGAAGCCGCCGCCCGGCGCGTTGACGAACAGGACCTGACGGCGGTTCTTGAGGCTGGTGTAGAAGGCCGAGGCCTCGAGGCTGAAGGCCGGCTGGCTGACCTTGATGCCGCCCTGCACCTGTTTGATGATTTCGCCCTCGTAGCTCTGCGTGCCCGGCGAGGCGCTCGCATTCGCCGCGGTCCCGGCAGGCAGCGGCAGGAAGCCGACCGCGCGCACTTCGGGGAAGAAGTAACCGCGGCTCGCATTGAGATAGAGGCTGACGTCGTCGGTAAGCTTGTAGAGGCCACCCGCAGCGATCGCCCATTCGGTCGTCGACACCTTGCCGGTCAGATAGCCGTCATTGCCCCATATCACGTCGCGCAGTGCGCCCGACAGGTTCGGCGTCGTCGCGTCGGTGACCGTCGTCGAGGTGCGCTCGCGGCTGATGTCGCCCTTATAATGTTCGACGCGGCCGCCGATATCGAGGTTGAAGCGGTCGCCGATCTGCATCTGGTCGGCGAAATAGACCGCGTAACGCTCGGCTTGGTGCCGGTTGTTCACATAACCGCCGCCGGCGTTGAGCAGGCCGTTCCGCGAAATGACCGTGGTGGCGCCGCTGATCGGGTTGGTGACGGTCAGATTGACGAGCTGCGGCTGGTTGTTGAACGCGCCGAGGAAGGTCGTCGTGACATTGACGTCGCGAGCGACCGTATCGGCGTAGAAGCCGCCGAGCGTGAAGCTGTGCTCGACGCTGCCCGTGGTCGCCTGCTTGGTGAGGTTCAGCTCGGCCGAAAGGTCGTGCATCGGCCTGTTGCGGTCGGTGAAGCGGTTGGCGAAGAGGATCGCATTCGCGGGCACCGCGCCGCCACCGACATAAGTGAAGCTGGCGTTCGCGGCGGTGATGCCGTTCAGCTCGGGAATCTGGCCACGGCGGGCGGCGTTGGTGACGAAGGCGCTCAGCGTCTCAGGGACGTTGACGACGCCGTCGCCGTCGGACCACAGGCCGAATTTATGCTTGTAATCCGAGTATTTTACGCGGCCGTTGATGCCCCAGCCGCTGTCGCCGAAGTCCTTGTCAAACGCGATCGCGACTTGGCCGCCCTTGCTCGTCACGCCATCGGTGATGCCGGTGGTGAAGGCGCCGTCGGTGGTGTTGAAGCCCAACCCGGCGACGTCGGGGGTCAGCAGCTGATAGACCTTCTTGCCGTCGTTGCCCGCGACGCGGCTGCGCGTCGTGCCGTCGAGCGGGACGGGCAAATAGAATTGCGCCTGATCGTCGATATACTGGCCGTAAAGCGTGATCGATCCGCTGTCGTCGGGGAACTCGTACTTCAGGTTACCGCGGATCTGGAAGCCTTCGGTATCGAGGCCCGTCTTGATCGGGCCGTCGTCTGAGCGGTAGAAGCCCGACAGCGCGAAGAACAGATTTTCGCCGAGCGGCCCGCTGACCGCAAGGTCGCCGCGATAGCGGCCCTTTTCAGCCCATTCGATCTGCGCCGTGCCCTCCAGCTCGTCGCGGCCGGTCTTGCTGATATAGTTGATCAGGCCCGCGACCGAGCCGGGGCCGAACAGGTTCGACACGCCGCCGCGCACAAACTCGAGGCGCGAGATGCCGAGGTCGTTGCGGTAGTAAACGTCATAGGCCGACGAGTTGAGGCCGAACGTCGACATGACGGGGACGCCATCGTACATCAGCGGGGTGAACTGATACTGGCCGCCCGAAGGCAGGCCGCGCACGAACACGTTCGATGCGACCTCGCCGCCGCCGGCATCGGCCTTGATCGTCGGGATGCTCGCAAGGATGTCGGCCTGGCTGCTGACGCCGAGGCGTGCGAGCGAATCTTCGCCGACCGAAGTGACCGCGAGCGGGGTGTCGAGTGCGATACGGCCGCGGCTGGTACCGGTGACGATGATGGTGTCGGCGTCGTCCGCGACGGCCTCGTCGGCGGGAGCGACCTCGGCGTCCTGTGCCCAGGCCGACTGCAGCGGAATCAGCGTCGCGGCGAGCGGCGCGGTGCAGAGCAGGGCGTTACGGAAAGTGCGCGAAAAGCGGCGGCGGACGGTCATGCTGGTCTCCTCCCATAGGTCTCTTCCGGCCTCTGACAGGCCTTTGTCATAAAAACTGAAGGGCGAGGCCGGTTGACGAAAGCCCGTATTGTTGCAACGCTGTGTTGCTAGCAATGGCACTATAAGCAACAATATTACGGGAGATTCCGATGCTCGATCTGGGCGATCTGCAGGTCTTTTCGAAGATCGTCGAGACCGAAAGTCTGACCAAGGCGGGGCAGGCGCTGGGGCTTCCCAAGTCGACCGTCAGCCGGCGTATTTCCCGTCTGGAAGAGAATCTTGGCGTTCAGTTGCTGCACCGCTCGACGCGCTCGGTGACGGTCACCGAGGACGGCGCGATGTTCTTCGAATATTGCCTGCGTTCGCTCGGGGTGCTGCGCGACGGCGAGCGCGCATTGCAGAATCGCCAGAACGTCCCGCGCGGCGTGGTGAAGATCGCGATCCCCTATGTGCTCGGGCAGAGCCTGATCGGTCCGCTGCTTGCAAGCTTCCTCGATCTCTACCCCGACGTGCGACTCGTCAGCGTGATGACCGACGATGCCGTCGGGCTGCTCCGCGCCGGCTTCGACGTCGCGCTCGCGGTGGGCCCCTTCGCAGACTCCGAACTCGTCGCGGTCAAGCTCGGCGTGACCGAATGCGGGCTGTTCGGCGCGCCCGGCTATTTCGAGCGCAAGGGCATGCCGCAGAACCATGTCGAGCTGCCGCGCTTCGACCTGCTCGCGACCGGCACCGTCGACCGACGCCACCGCTGGCCGCTCCACACCGAGACCGAGCAGGTGACGGTCGAATTCTCGCCGCGCCTCGTCTGCAACGACCTCAATCTGCTCCGCCACGCGGTGCGTTCCGAACTCGGCATAGCGACGCTGCCCGCCTTCCTTTGCAAGGCCGATTTGGCCGAGGGAATGCTCGTCGAGGTGCTCCCCGGCTGGCAGGCGCCCGACATGAGCTTCTATGCGCTGTTTGCCGATCCCAAGGGCGTGCCGGTGCGCGTCCGGTCGCTGATCGACTATCTGACCGAGAAGCTGAGACCCACGCTTTCGTGGGAAATTTAGCGCCGTTGCGAAAAACGGAACAAATAGTTCCACAATCTGGCGCTAGGCGCTTTCGCCGCTCTGCTTCACCCCATGGGGCAAATCATAATTGGAGGGTGTCATCGCTACCGAGGCCGATCAGGTGAGCCAGACGAGCCAGCGCGACAAGTTGATCGCGCTGTTCCGCGAGTCGGTGCGCGCGGTGAGCCCCGAGGTCGCGATGCCGCGCAAGATTCCGCATTCGCCGCACGGCCGAACGGTCGTGATCGCGGTCGGCAAGGCTGCCGCCGAGATGATGCGCGTCGCACAGGATCGCGCCGAACAGCCGCTGAAGGGTCTCGTCGTCACGCGGCACGGCCATCTGCCCGAACCCGCGCCGTCGTGGTCCGATGTCGAGATCATCGAGGCGGGCCATCCCTATCCCGACGAGAACAGCCTGCGCGCCGCCGAACGCGCGCTGGCGATCGCGACCCGACTCGAGGCGGGCGACAACCTGCTCCTGCTGCTTTCTGGCGGTGGATCGGCGCTGCTCGCGGCGCCCGCGGCGGGGCTGACGCTGACCGACAAGCAGCAGATCACCCGCGCACTGCTGCAATCGGGCGCGACGATCGAGGAGATCAACTGCGTCCGCAAGCATCTCTCGCGCGTCAAAGGCGGCCGCCTTGCGGTCGCGGCGGGGGCGGCGCATGTCACGACGTGGATCATCTCGGACATTCCGGGCGACGACCCCAGCTTCGTCTCGTCGGGGCCGACCGTGGCCGACCTTACCAGCCTGTCCGACGCCCGCGACATCGTTGCGAAATATGGCATCGAGCCCTCGGCGCAGATCGCTGCTGCACTGAACGACCCCGCCAACGAAACCCCCGCAGCCGATGCGCTCGGTATCGCGGGCGGCGAGACGCAGATCATCGCGAAGGCGCGCGATGCGCTCGCCGCGGTGCAGGCGATGGCGGGCGAGCAGGGCTATCAGGTCACCAACCTCGGCGACCAGCTGCAGGCCGAGGCGCGCCATCTCGGCGCCAGCCACGCCGCGCTTGCGCGCCGGATGGCGAAGGACGGCACCGCGCGCGTCATCATCTCGGGCGGCGAGACCACCGTGACCGTCACGAACAAGGCGGGTCGCGGCGGCCGCAACCTTGAATATCTGCTCGGCCTCGCGATCGCACTGAACGGCGAGCGCGGCATCTTCGCCATCTCGTGCGACACCGACGGGATCGACGGCACCGACGATGCGGCGGGGGCGACGATCGGCCCCGACACGCTCGCAAGGGCGCGCGCCGCCGGGATCGACCCGGCCGAATATCTGGCGTCGAACAACGCCTACAGCTTTTTCGAAAAACTGGGCGATCTGGTCATAACCGGGCCGACGCTGACCAATGTGAACGACTTCCGGGCGATCCTGATCGACCCGGCGGCGTAAAGGGAGAGACGACATGGTGGGGAACAAGGGAGGCTTGGCGGCACGGGCCAACTATCCGTGGATCTTGATCGGGCTGCTCTGGCTCGTCGCCTTCCTCAACGCGGCCGACCGCAACATCCTGCTCGCCGTGCTGCCCGACCTCAAGGCCGAGTTCGACCTCACCGATACGCAGCTCGCGCTGCTCGGCTCGGTCTTTTTCTGGATTTACGCCGTCGGCGCCTTCGTCGCGGGGCGCATCGGCGACAGCGTGCGCCGCAGCCGGCTGATCATATTCGGTCTCGTCTTCTGGAGCGTCGCGACGGGGGCATCGAGCCTGGCGACGGGCTTCGCGCTGCTACTCGCGATGCGCGCGATGGTCGCGGTCGGCGAGTCTACTTACTATCCCACCGCCACCGCGTTGATCGGCGACTGGCACAAGCCGCAGATGCGCAGCCGTGCCTTGTCACTCCACCAGACCGCAGTGTTCGCAGGCTCGGGGCTCGGTGCGGTCGCGGCGGGCTATATCGCCGACGCCTTCAGCTGGCACGCACCCTTCCTGATCTTCGGCGGGATCGGCCTGATCTACGTCGCGGTGCTTTGGTTCTTCCTCTACGACGCGCCGATCGTCCACACCGCCGCCGAGCAGGGCAAGCCCGCCGAGCCGATCGGGATCGTGCTACGCATTCCCGCCGCACTGATTCTCTGCGTCGTATTCGCGCTCGCCACCGGCGCATCGACCGGCGTGACCTTCTGGGCGCCTTACTTCGTCAAGAATCTGCTCGGCCTGAACCTCGCGGAATCGGCGTGGGTCGGGGCGGCAACGATCAATATCGCGGGCTTCTGTGCAGTTCCGCTCGGCGGCTTGCTTGCCGACACGCTGGCGAAGAAATCGCCGATCGGGCGCTTCACGACGCTGGCGATCGGCCTCGGGCTCGCTGCGTTGCTGCTGCTGCCGCTGCTCGGTGCCAAGACCGCGACCCAGATCGGCATGGTGCTCGTCGCCACCAGCATCGCCAAGGGTCTGTTCGACGGCTGCATCTACGCCGCGATGCAGGATGTCGTGCCACCCCACGCGCGCGCGACCGCGGTCGGCATGATGACGATGATCGGTTTCATCGGCGCCGGTATCACCCCGATCCTCGTTGCGTGGATCGGCGAAAGTTTCGGCATGGGGTCGGGCATCGTCGCGATGGCGGGGCTCTATGCGCTCGCGGTCATTCTCCTGCTCGCCACCCGCCTGCAGGCCCGCCGCGGCGTCGCGGCCAATCAGGAGGTCGTCCATGTCGTCGAGTAAGACGCTTGTCCTCATCGCGCCGCGCACGCTGGCGTTCGAGGACAGCGGATTTGTCCCGCTCGGTCCCGAAGAGGTGCGGATCCGCACGCTCTTCTCGGGGATCAGCGCGGGCACCGAGCTGACCCAGTATCGCGGCACCAACCCGTTCATGCATCGCCGCTTCGACGAGGCGCAGCGGCTGTTCGTCGATGCCGAGGTGCCGAGCTGGGACTGGCCGGTGCGCAACCTCGGTTATGAGGAATCGGGCGAGATTATCGAGGTCGGCAGCGACGTTGCCGACCTGAAAGTCGGCCAGCGCCTCTTCGGAACCTGGAACCACAAGACGCACCATGTCGCAACCGCCGATTATGCGCGCGACCGGCTGCTTCCGGAGGGCGCCGACCCGCGTATCGGCATCTTCTCGCACATCGGCGCGGTCGCGCTAAATGGCGTCCACGACGCGCAGATCCGTATCGGCGACACCATCGCCGTGTTCGGGCTCGGCGTACCGGGGCAGATCGTCGCACAGGCCGCCCGCGCATCGGGTGCGCGCGTGATCGCGATCGACCCCGACGCCGCCCGCCGCGACATCGCGCTCCGCCATGGCGCGCATCTCGCGATCGAACCCGCGGGCGCAGCGGAGGAGATCAAGCGGCGCACCGGCGGTCGCGGCGCCGATGCGTGTATCGAAGTATCGGGGGCGCCTCCCGCGCTCGGCGAGGCGATCCGCGCCGCCGCCTATAACGCGCGTGTCATCGCGATGGGCTTTTTTCAGGGCGCGATCCCGGGGCTGAAGCTCGGCGAGGAATTTCACCACAACCGCATCCAGCTCATCTGCTCGCAAATCTCGGGCGTATCGCCCGACGCGAGCTATCGCTGGTCGAAGCCGCGCCTCTGGCGCAGCGCGATCGAGCTGCAACACGACGGCACGCTCGACCTGATCCCGTTGATCACCCACCGCGCGCCCTTCGAGGACGCGCCGAAGCTGTTCGATCAGCTCGATCAAGGTGCGCCGGGCATGTTGCAGGCGATGCTGGAGTTCGGCGCATGAGCGGCTTGCGCGTCGGCCTGCTCGGCTGTGGCGGCATCGGTGCGCGCCATGCGGGAGCGGTCGCCGAACTGTCGAACGACATGGAACTGGTCGCCTGCTGCGGCCGCGACGCGGAGAGGACGCGGGCGTTTGCGGAGGGTCGCACTGCCGCCGCCTATACCGACCTCGACGCTATGCTGCGGCAGGAGCGTCTCGATCTCGTCATTGCGACATTGCCCCCCTATAATCGCGGTGGCGAGATCGAGCGCGTTGCGCGGGCCGGCGTCCACCTGCTCGTCGAAAAGCCGATCGCGCTCGATCAGCAAGCGGCCGACGCGATGGTTGCCGACGTGTCGGCGACCGGCGTCGTCGCGGCGATCGGCTTCATGTACCGCTTCGGCGACGCGGTACGGCGCTGGAAGGCGGCCGACACCGGACAGGTCGGGCTTTACGCGGGGGCCTATCACTGCAACGCGCTCCACGCCGACTGGTGGCGCGAGGAAGCCAGATCGGGCGGCCAGATCCTCGAACAGGTCATCCATCAAGTCGACCTGATCCGTCACCTTATGGGCGAACCCGACAGCGTCTATGCGCGCCGCACCAATTTCGCGCATCACGATACGCCGGGCTATGATGTCGAAGATATCAGCGCGATCATCTTCGGCTGGGATGATGGCCGCATCGCGACGCTCAACGCGTCGAACATCGCGGTACCAAGCGTCTGGCACAAGGAATGGGCGCTTTTTGCCGAACGCATGACCGGGCGTTTCACGAGCTGGAACGATGCCGTGCTGACGCGCACGGTGGGTGAGGTCGCGGCCGAGGAAATCGCCGGGCCGACCGACCCCTTCGTCGCGCAGCTCGCCGACGTGCACCGCGCGATTAGGACCGGCAGCGCGCCCTATGTTCCGCTGGCGGAGGGCGCGGCGTCGCTCAAGCTCGCGCTCGCAGCGCGGCAGTCGGCCGACGATCGCCGCGAGATCCGGCTGAAGCCATGACGTCATTCGAAAAGAGCGGCATCTTCCTCTGCGACGTTCAGCCTTTGCTCGACGGCGCGGTGCCCGCCTGTTCGGCGGCGGCAATCGCGAACGGGATCGAATGGGCGCTCGAGGATGGCGGCGTAATCGCGCTGACGGTCGGCGGCGGTGATGTGACGCGCCTCGACATCGCGGTGAGCGGCCTTGCAGAAGCGCCGCTGTCGCTCGGGCTGCGCTTCGGCGCGGTCAGAGGCGTCCGGCGTTACCTCCGCAACGGCTATCATAGCTGGGACGGCAGCTTCTTCGCCGATCCCGGCACCCCCGCGGGCGATGCGCCGCCGGGCAAGGAGCCGACGCTCGGCTTTGCGATGACCGCGCTGGTACCGACCGAAGGGCATGGCGCCGTCGTGCTCGGTTTCGACCGCCACGACCGCTTCCAGAACCGCTTCCGCTTCGGCGGAGATGCAGCGGCGATGACGATCGATGTCGAAACATTGCTCGACCGCACCGGCGCGACCATGGCCGAAAGCCTGTTCATATACGCCGACCCCGACGTCGAGACTGCGCTGATCCGCTGGTCCGATCGGGTCGCGGCCGCCTCGCCGACGCCACCTCGAATTCCGGATAAGCGCATCAGGGGCTGGTGTTCGTGGTATAATCTCTACGCTGCGATCAATGAACAGAATATCCGCGAGCATCTGACCGCCGCCGCGAGCTATCGGGATACGCACGGCGCCGATCTCGACATCTTCCTGATCGACGACGGCTTCACGTCCGAGATGGGCGACTGGCTCGACGTCAAACCGCAGTTCCCGCGCGGCATGCAGCGCTTGCTTGGCGAGATTGCCGACGCCGGTTTCACCCCCGGCCTGTGGATCGCACCCTTCATGGTGGGCAACCGCAGCCGGCTCTATGCCGAGCATCCCGACTGGGTCGTCCGTGAAAGGTCGACCGGCAAGCCGCTCATCCAAATGGCCTTTTACGGCGAGTTCCGCTGGCACAAGCGCAGCGAGGAATATTATGTCCTCGACATCACCCACCCCGATGCCGAGGCATACATCCGGCGGGTTTTTCGAACTTGGGCGCACGAGTGGGGCGCACGCTATTTCAAGACCGACTTCATGTTCTTCGGCGCCGAATATGGCCCCGATCGGGCCGTCTGGCACCGGAGCGGCCTGTCGCGCATCGCCATCTGGCGCAAGATGGGCGCGATCATTCGCGAGGAGATCGGCGACGCGCTCTGGCTCGGCTGCGGCTGTCCGCTATGGGCCTCGGTCGGACTGGTCGATGCGATCCGTATCGGGCGCGATGTCGGGGTCAAATGGTCGGGCGACCAGTCGCCCGAAAGCCTTCTGCGCGATCAGGCGACGCGCAACCATGCCGCGGGCCGGTTGTGGCAGGCCGATCCCGACTGCATCCTGCTTCGCGACCGCTTCCATGACCTGAGCGATGCACAGGTGACCAGCCTCGCGCTGCTCGCGGGTCTATCGGGCGGCGTGCTGATGACCAGTGATCATCTCGGCGAACTCACGCCCGAGCGCGCGAAGCTGCTCGATGCGCTCGCAGGCCTCGATGTCATGGAATGCCGCTATCCGTCGCTCGGCAATGGCGAGGCACTGATCGTCCAGCGTGCGACGCTCGCCGACGGACGGATGCTCGAACTCCGGCTCGATCCCGAAACCGGCGAGAGCCGCTGCACCGACAGCGCCGGCGCAATCTGGCCATGACGTTCGACCCCGCCGAACATCCCCACCGCCGCTATAATCCGCTGCGCGGCGAGTGGATATTGGTGTCGCCGCATCGCGCGAAGCGGCCGTGGCTGGGCGAGCAGGGCAGGGACGTGACCGAGCTGCCGCCGAGCTACGATCCGACCTGCTACCTCTGTCCCGGCAACACGCGCGCCAATGGCACGACCAACCCCGCCTATGCGGGACCGTTCGTTTTCGACAACGACTTCGCCGCGCTGCTTGCCGACACGCCCGCGCCCGAAACGTCGGGCGATCCGCTGTTCCGCACCGAAGCCGCATCGGGCACCTGCCGCGTGATCTGCTTCTCGCCCGATCATGCGCGCGGGCTGCCGCTGCTGTCCGACGCCGAGATCGCCGCGGTCGTCGACTGCTGGTGCGAGCAATGCGCCGACCTCGGCCGCACGCACGCGAACGTGCAAGTCTTCGAGAACCGCGGCGCGATGATGGGCTGCTCGAACCCGCACCCGCACGGGCAGGTCTGGGCGACGAAGCACATCCCCGCCGAGATCGCATGCGAGGACGCGAGCCAGCGCGCGTGGGCCGGCGCGAAGCCGATGCTCCTCGAACTCGCCGAACGCGAAGTCGGCGGCCCGCGTGTCGTCGTCGAGCATGACGACTGGCTTGCGATCGTCCCCTATTGGGCAAGCTGGCCGTTCGAGACGCTGCTGCTGCCGCGCTTCGCGGTGCAGCGCTTGCCCGATCTCGAAGCCGCGCAGTGCCAAAGCCTCGCCGCGATCCTCGGCGAGCTCACCCGTCGCTACGATGCGCTCTTCGACTGCGCCTTTCCTTACTCGATGGGCTGGCACAGCGCGCCGTTCGGTGAAGGCGACGTCGGCCACTGGCAGCTCCACGCCCATTTCTATCCGCCGCTCCTCCGCTCGGCGACGGTGCGCAAGTTCATGGTCGGCTACGAACTGCTCGCCGAGGCGCAGCGCGACCTCACCCCCGAGCAAGCCGCCGAGCGCCTCCGCGCCGTCAAGCCATGACGCTCGCCGACCGCACCCTCGTACGCTTCGCCGAACTCGTCGGCGCCGCGCCCGACTTTGCCGTCCGCGCCCCCGGCCGCGTCAACCTGATCGGCGAGCACACCGACTATAACGACGGCTTCGTACTCCCCGCCGCGATCGGCTTGCAAAGCATCGTCGCGGTCCGCCGCCGCCCCGACTCCATCGTCCGCATGATCGCCGCCGACTTCGGCGATGCGGTTAGCGCGTTCGATCTCGCACAGCCGATGGCGCGCGACCCGAACCAGCCTTGGTCCGACTATATCCGCGGCGTCGCCACCATCCTGCAGGCGGAAGGCGTCGATCTCGGCGGTCTCGACATGCTCGTCGCGGGCGACATTCCGCAGGGCTCGGGCCTGTCCTCCTCGGCCTCGCTCTCGGTCGCGAGCGGGATGGCGTTCGGCGAACTGTTCGCACCCGGCCGCTTCGACGCGACCGGGATCGCGCTGATAGCCCAGCGCGCCGAATGCGATTTCGTCGGCATGCGCTGCGGCAATATGGACCAGCTCGCGTCGGCCCATGGTACGGCCGATCACGCCTTGCTCATCGACTGCCGCAGCTTGGACGTTCGCCCGGTCGCCCTGCCGACCGATACCGCTATCCTGATCGTCCACTCGGGGATCAGCCGCGGCCTCGTCGATGGCCACTACAACGAGCGCCGCGCCCAGTGCGAAGCCGTGGCGCGCCAACTTGACGGCCCCGCACTTCGCGATGTCATGCTCGGCCAGCTCGAAGCCGCGCGCGCCGACCTCGACCCCGTCGCCTACCGCCGCGCGCGCCACGTCGTCACCGAGAACGCCCGCACGCTCGCCGCCGCCGATGCGATGGCCGCAGGCGATCTCGCCGCGCTCGGCGAGCTGATGGCCGCCTCACATGCTTCGATGCGCGACGATTTCGAGATCACGCTTCCCGCGATCGACCAGCTCGTCGCCGAGCTGCAGGCCGCGATCGGCCCGCGCGGCGGCGCACGCATGACCGGCGGCGGCTTCGGCGGCGCGGTCGTCGCGCTCGTCGCGGCCGATGCGGTCGAAACGGCGGTGGCCCACATCGAAGCGCGCTATCGCACGCCGGAAGGCAACAAGCCGCTAATCATGGTCGAACGCGCCCACGCCGGCGCGACCTTCCTCTAAAAGCAGGCGCAAGGGACAGGATATGAGCGACAAGATTGCGCTGATCGAAGCGGGCGGCACCAAGTTCATCGTTGGCGTCGGCGATGCCTCGCGCAACATCCACGCCCGCACCCGCATCGACACCACGCGCCCCGACGAAACGATCCCCGCCGCGGTCGAATGGCTCCGCGCGCAGGGCGGCGACTATGCGGCGGTCGGCATCGCGAGCTTCGGCCCCCTCGACCTCGACCCCGCCTCGCCCAAATGGGGCCATATCACCCGCACCACCAAACCGCACTGGAGCGACGCCGACATCGCCGGGCCGTTCGCGCGCGCCTTCGGTTGCCCGGTCGCGATCGACACCGACGTCAACGGCGCCGCGCTCGCCGAATGGAAGTGGGGCGCGGGGCAGTGGACGAGCTCGACGCTGTATCTCACCGTCGGCACCGGTGTCGGTGGCGGCGCAGTCGTCGGCGGACGGCCGATCCACGGCCTCAGCCACCCCGAGATGGGGCATATCCGCATGCCGCGCCATCCTGCCGATCTCGATTTCGCGGGGCATTGCCCGTTCCACGGCGACTGCCTCGAAGGCCTCGCCGCCGGCCCCGCGATCATTGCGCGCTGGGGCGCATCTCTCTCCGACCTGCCCGCCGATCACATAGGGCACGAGATCATCGCCTGGTATCTCGCGCAGGCGGCGCAGACCTTTCAGGCGATTCTCGAACCGGCGCGGATCATTCTCGGCGGCGGAGTGATGGGGACACCCGGCCTGCTCGATCGCGTTCGGGCGGAGACTGGCAAGGCGGCGGCGGGCTATTTTGCCGGTACGCCGGAAGAGATCATCGTTGCGCCAGCACTTGGTGAAAATACCGGCCTGCTCGGCGCCCTGGCGCTTGCGGCCCGGCCGGCGAACTTGGATTACCTGCTTACCGGGACGAAAAGAGCATGATTACCAAGCTTCCGATCAGCGTGCACGAGAAACCATGGGGTTTGACACAACTTCCTGAGCCGTTCGGTCATCTTTCCGGCGCCCCGGTCGGCGAAATATGGTTTGATCCGCCTCCAGGAGCGGAGCTGCTGGTCAAATATCTGTTCACGAGCGATCGCCTCTCCATACAAGTTCACCCCGACGATGAGCAGGCGAAGCAGAGGGGTAAGGCATCGGGAAAGGAGGAGTGCTGGTACATTGTCGACGCCCGGCCGGGCGCCGTGATCGGTATCGGAACCTGGAGAATACTTGACGCTGCCGGGCTGCGAACTGCCTGTTTGTCAGGCGAAATCGAAGAGCTGCTGGAGTGGCATCCGGTCTCCGCAGGCATGTTCTTTCATGTGCCGCCCGGCACCGTCCATGCGATCGGCGCTGGCATCTCGCTGATCGAAGTTCAGCAGAATAGTGACGTTACCTATCGCTTGTATGACTACGGGCGGCCGCGGCCGTTGCACCTTCGAGAGGCAATCGATGTCGCTCACGCGGGTCCGATGCCACAGGCTCTCAGGCAATTTGTCGATCCAATGCAGACTCGGCCTCTGCTCCGATCGGCTGCATTGAATGTTTTCCATTATAGCGCGGCAGACAGTCGAATCGTCAATTTGACGACGTCCACACTTATCATCCCGATCGCTGGCCATGTCGAACTTGGTGGCGTCGCTATCTGCAGCGGCGAATGCGCTTTGGTCGAAGGGGAGGATCGAATTGAAATGAAACATGGCGCTCGTCTTTTGGCAGCTTTGTCCGGTCTGGATTCGGCGCGCGCGGGCTTGTAGATCTAACCATTACCTCTTTTCTGGTTCGCTGGCGGCTTGGTGTGGCGTGAGTTCAATTTACGAGAGCTATTCTGCGCGACACTTTATCAATTGGAATCCCGCTAAAAAATTTTCAAAATCGGCGAGCGTCTCCTTTTCACAGTTCGCGCCTGGAAGCAGACCGTCTGAAACCGTTGAGAGTTTCGGACGCCGCGAGGCGTCGGAAAGTCTTCGATGCCCGAACCGCGGTAGTCATGGACTGAGCTATGGGGAAAGCTGTTTTGCGCTGATGTTGGGATAGCCAGGCGCTGCCCAAAAGCAGACGTGCGCGATATCGGACCGTCTGGATATGGGTCGCAAAAGCGGACATGCAAAAGCAGACGGACCGGTTTTGATAGAGCGACGTCTGCTTTTGGGCAGCATCGGCGCGAGCGCGTCCGCTTCCAGGTGCGGGTCCGCCCTGGATCGTGTCTGCGCCAGGCCGTGCCGGGTCACGGCGCCTGTATCCCGGATGAGAGTACGGACGGTGGCGGCGCGCGAGGCTGATAGCGGCGCTCGAAGACCTCGATGATGATCATCGTACCGCCGCAGCACGGACAGGTCGGTCGGGGCTCTGCATCGTCGGTCGGTTCCTCGGTCGGTGGAGGTGCGACATCGAGCAGGCGGCGGGCGCGTTCGAGATGATCCTTGCGGCGTGCGCTGGCGAGGAGGCCATAGTGGCGGATGCGGTGGAACCCGCGCGGCAGGGCGTGGAGAAGAAAGCGGCGGATGAACTCGTCGGCGTCGAGGGTCATGACCTGCTGCCGTCCGTCACCGGCCTTGCGGTAATCCTTGTAGCGGAAGGTGACCCCGGCCTCGTCGAACCGGAGGAGCCGGCTGTTCGATATGGCGACCCGGTGGGTGTAGCGCGCGAGGTAAGCGAGCACCGCCTCGGGCCCCGCGAATGGCGGCTTGGCATAGACCACCCAGCGCTTCTTCCGAACCGGTGACAGATGCCGCAGGAACGCGCGTCGCTCGGTGAGCTGCGTGAGGCTGCCAAAGAAAGCGAGCCTGCCGGCATCGTGCAGCGCGCGAAGGCGGGTCAGGAACAGGCGTCGGAACAGGGCGCCGAGCACGCGGACCGGGAGCAGGAAGGCGGGGCGTGCGGATATCCAGCGCGTTCCATCGCGCGATATGCCGCCGCCGGGCACGATCATGTGGATATGCGGATGATGGGTGAGCGCCGAGCCCCATGTATGGAGGACGGCGGTGATACCGATCCGGGCGCCGAGATGCTTCGGATCAGCGGCGATGGTCAGCATCGTATCGGCGGCGGCCTTGAACAGCAGGTTATAGACCAGCGCCTTGTTGTAATAGGCGATCGCGGCGACCTCGGCAGGCAGGGTGAACACGACGTGGAAATAGCCGACCGGGAGGAGATCGGCCTCGCGCGCTTCGAGCCAGCTGCGCGCGGCGGCGCCCTGGCATCTGGGGCAGTGCCGGTTGCGGCAACTGTTGTACGCGATCCGCCAGTGCCCGCAGTCGGTGCACGCCTCGACATGACCGCCGAGCGCGGCGGTGCGGCAATGCTCGATCGCCGACATGATCTTGAGCTGATGCAGGCTGAGGTGCCCGGCATGGGCCATGCGATAGGCGGGGCCAGCAGCACGGAAGATGTCGGCGACCTCGAGTGAGGCGCGCATCGGCCTCAGCCGTCGGGTGCCTCCTCGCGCGGCGGAGCGAGCGCGAGCCTGTCGAGCGGGCTGACGATCGACCGAACGGTCCTGGTGGCAACCTGGGTGTAGAAGGCGGTGGTGTTTAGCTTGGCATGGCCGAGCAATGCCTGGATGACGCGGATATCGACGCCGTCCTCGAGCAGATGGGTGGCGAAGCTGTGGCGCAGGGTATGCGGTCCGACGCGCTTGTCGATGTCCGCCGCCTCTGCGGCTTCGACGACGACGCGGTAGAGCTGGCGCGTGCTGATCGGCGCCGCGGCGCTCTGTCCGGGGAAAAGCCAGCCATCGGGAACGAGGATGCCCTGTTGCCGCCCCGCGCGCCACCAGTCGCGCAGGAGCAGGAGCAGGCCTTCGGGCAGCATGGCGTTGCGGTAGCGACCGCCTGTGCCGCGTTCGATCCGCAGCAGCATGCGCTTGCTGTCGATATCGGTCACCTTCAGCGCCGACACCTCGGCAACCCGCAGCCCCGCGCCATAGGCGACCGACAGCGCGGCCTGGTGCTTGAGGCTGCGGGTCGCATCGAGCAGGCGCTTCACCTCGGCCATGGTCAGCACGACCGGAATCTTGCGAACCTGCCTGGTGCGGATCAGCTTACGCGTGAGGTCGGGGCGGTCGAGCGTGTGCGTGAAGAAGAACCTCAGCGCGCCGACGATGCTGTTCATCGTTGGTGCGGGGACGCCCGCCTGTTGCTGCTCGATCTGGAACTGCCGGACATCCTCAGCGCTCGCGGTGTGGGGCGAGCGTCCGAGCCAGGTCGCGAGCCGTCCGACATCGCGAAGATAGTTGCGCTGCGTCTCCTTCGAGAAGCGGCGCATGGTCATGTCGTCGATCAGGCGCTGGCGCAGCGGGCTGATCGGACCAATCTGAATAAGCTCGTTCATCGTTCGACTCCTCAGGTAAAGGAGCCGAAAGGGTCTGCCTGCGACAGCCCACGTTCAATCAGCCGCGGCGCTCGCCGGCCCGCTTTACATCGAGGCTAGCACCAATCCGCGGAGCGGTTCGTGCATCGGCCATTTGACTCGGATCAATGACGAACCTCGCAACGCGTTCCAATCTCTCTCTATTGAAGGAGATTGGACGATGCGAAACATTTTGGTTCAGGCTGGCAACGATCCGGGCATGGCGACACGGATCGAAAGCGCGCTGGCGATCGGCCGCCGCTTCGGCGCGCATCTCAGCCTCTTGATCAGCTCGCCCTATCAGCAATTCATCGCTTCCGATCCTTTCGGCGGGATGTATCTGGCGAAGGAGCAATTGGCGCAGGCGCAGCTTGCTGATCTCGAGCTCGAAAGACGACTGGGTGCCGAACTCGCGCGCGAGGATGTGCCATGGGATGTTGCGGTTGCAGACGGCGATGCGCTGTCGACCATGACGCTCGCCGCAACGCTCTCCGATCTGGCGGTCGTGTCACTCGGCGCGTGCGACCGACGCGGTCAGCGCGCACCAACGATCGCTGCGGATCTTGCGCTCACCGTGCCGCTGCCGGTCCTTGCCCTGCCGCCGGAGGGAGCGAGCTTCGATTTCGATGCACCTATGATGGTGGCGTGGAACGGAAGCCCGCAGGCGGCCAACGCCCTGCGCGCCGGCGTATCGCTGATGGGCGATGCCCGGAACGTCATTCTCGTCACGGTGGGCGAAGATGAAGGCCGTGTCCCGGCGGAGGATGCGCTCCGTTATATGTCGCGATACGGTGTGCATGCCGAACTGCGGCGCGAGGCGAAGGGTCCGGGCACCGCCGAAGAAGTGCTCGAACGCGTCGCCGTCGAGACGAAGCCCGGCCTGATCGTTATGGGCGCTTTCGGCCGGCCGCGCCTCCGCGAAACTCTGTTTGGCGGTGTGACCCGCTATCTGCTCGAAGCCGCGCCGACACCCTTGTTGATGGCACATTAGGCGCCCGACTCTCGGGTTTCGGTCTGCTACGCTTTCCAAACCGGCTGCCTTCCTGTAGGGCGAACGGGTGACCGATTGTGCGACCTGCGTTGTCCGAAACCGCGCTATTTGCGCGAGCCTGAACCCCTCGGAGCTTGCCGCGCTGGGGAAGATGGGGCGTCGGCAAAAGGTGCGTGCCGGGCAGACGCTGCTGTGGGAAGGCGACGGCGCGCCCGTCGTCGCGAACGTACTCGACGGCGTGCTCAAGCTCGTCGTGTCGACTGCCGATGGGCGCGAGCAGATCGTCGGCGTCGTCTTTCCTTCCGATTTCATCGGCCGCCCGTTTGGCAAGGAAAGCCCGTACAGCGTCACCGCAATGACCGATGCTGAGGTGTGCATCTTCAACCGCAACAATTTCGACGAGTTCGCCAGCTCGCACCCCGACCTGCAGCAGAAATTGCTCCGTCGCACGCTCGACGAACTCGACCGCGCGCGGCACTGGATGATGTTGCTCGGGCGCAAATCGGCGTCAGAGAAAGTGGCGTCCTTCCTTCTCGAAATGTCCGAACGCCTGTCGGGGCAGGGATGCCAATCGGGTGCGCGCGACGGGTTCGAACTACCCTTCGGTCGCCAGCAGATCGCCGACATCCTCGGCCTGACGATCGAAACGACGAGCCGCCAGCTCACCAGAATGCGAGCCGACGGCGTCGTCGATCTGCCCTCGCGCCGCGAGATCGTGATCAACGACCGCGCGGCGATGGAGGGTATGGCGGGCTGAGGCCTTCGCTCAGAAGCGGAAGCCGACGCCGGCGCTGATCACCCATGGGTCGAGTTTGTGCCGCGTTTTCAACACTTCGGTGCTGCCGGCATACCAGGTCGCGGTCGGACGCAGGAAATAGCGCTTGGCGTCGAGCGACAGCGCCAGCCCCTTGTCGTTCACCGGGATATCCACACCGGCCTGTAATGCGGCGCCCAGCTTGTCGCCCATCTTTTGCCGCGTGGCACCGAGCGCGCGCGTCGTCGCGCCCGGCTTTTCGTCGATGAAGATGAAATAGCTGGGGCCCGCGCCCACATAGGGCCGCACGCCACCCTCCTTGCCGAGATGATATTTGAGCGTCAGCGTTGCAGGGACGATATTGGCGTCGGACACCAGCGTCGCGCCGTTCAGTGCGCCGCGTCCGTCCACATCATGCTGCGTCACCCCCGCGATCGTTTCGAGCGAGATATTGTCGGCGACGAAATATTCGATCGCGACCGTCGGCGTCACATTGTCGTCGGCCTTGCTTTGCGTGCCGGCGGGCAGGCCGATCAGGTCGGTCTTGACGTCGGTGATCTTGCCGTCGGGCGCAACGAGCGTTGCGAACAGCTTGAACTGGACGTCGCCCGCCTTGGCAAAGGCCTGTCCGGGCAGCGCGAGCGCGGCGGCGAGAGCGATGAGCGGGAGAGCTTTGGTCTTCATGGGATCTACCTCCTGTTTGGGTGGCGCATCCCTGCGTCCGGCCCGACCGCCGCGCATTGATGCGGCGCAACAAGTTCGTTGATCCCGATCAATGTTTCGGCGCGGGCGCGCGTCCATGGCGGTTCCGAACCGCGTAGCCGCACGGCCGCGCCAAGCAGGGACAGAGATATGGACGGTCTGGTAACAAGGGCGGGGGGCTGGCTGGGATTGACCTTGCTCGCCTTCGTGATGGCGGCGCTCGCGGTCGATGCGCCGTTCGCGGTGCATATGATCATCGTCGCACTGGCGTGCCTCGCCATGCTGTGGGCGACCGTCACGCGCGCCGACTATAGCGCCCTCTCGCGCGGGCTGTTGAAGATGCCCGCCGATCAGGGCGTCTATGACGACGATCCGATCCGCTGGGGCGTCATCGCGACCCTGTTCTGGGGCGTCGCGGGGATGGCGGCCGGGCTCTACATCGCGCTCCAGCTCGCCTTTCCGGCGCTGAACCTCAATCTCGAATATACGACCTTCGGGCGGCTCAGGCCGCTGCACACCTCGGCAGTGATCTTTGCCTTTGGCGGCAACGCGCTGATCGCGACGAGCTATTATGTCGTCCAGCGCACCTGCCGCGCGCGGCTGGCCTTTCCGACGCTCGCGCGTTTCGTTTTCTGGGGATATCAGCTGTTCATCGTGCTGGCGGCGACCGGCTATCTGATGGGCGTCACCGCGGCCAAGGAATATGCCGAGCCCGAATGGTATGTCGACCTGTGGCTGACGATCGTATGGGTGGCCTATCTGGTCGTCTTCGTCGGCACGATCGTCAAGCGCCGCGAACCGCATATCTATGTCGCGAACTGGTTTTACCTGAGCTTCATCGTCACCATCGCGATGCTCCACATCGTCAACAATCTGTCGATGCCCGCCAGCATCTTCGGGTCGAAGAGCTATGCCGCCTTCGCCGGCGTCCAGGATGCGCTGACGCAATGGTGGTACGGGCATAATGCGGTCGGATTCTTCCTGACCGCGGGCTTCCTCGCGATGATGTATTACTTCGTGCCGAAGCAGGCCGAGCGGCCGGTCTATTCCTATCGCCTGTCGATCATCCACTTCTGGTCGCTGATCTTCCTCTACATCTGGGCGGGTCCGCATCACCTCCACTACACCGCGCTGCCCGACTGGGCGCAGACGCTGGGCATGGTCTTTTCGGTGATCCTGTGGATGCCGAGCTGGGGCGGCATGATCAACGGCCTGATGACGCTGAACGGCGCGTGGGACAAGATCCGCACCGACCCGATCATCCGCATGATGGTGATGGCGCTCGCCTTCTACGGCATGAGCACTTTTGAAGGCCCGATGATGTCGATCAAATGGGTCAACTCGATGTCGCATTACACCGACTGGACGATCGGCCATGTGCACAGCGGCGCGCTCGGCTGGAACGGCATGATTACCTTCGCCTGCGTCTATTATCTCGTGCCGCGCCTGTGGGGCCGGCAGCGCCTCTACAGCCTGCGCATGGTCAACTGGCACTTCTGGCTCGCGACCGTCGGCATCGTTTTCTACGCCGCGTCGATGTGGGTCGCGGGCATCATGCAAGGGCTGATGTGGCGCGAGTACGGCGCCGACGGCTACCTCGTCTACAGCTTTGCCGAGAGCGTTTCGGCGATGCATCCGATGTACCTGATCCGCGCCGCGGGCGGGGCGATGTATCTCGCCGGCTTCCTGATCATGGTCTTCAACGTCTGGGCCACGCTCGCGGGCAGGGTCCGCGCCGAAAAGCCGATGACCGAAACCCCCTACAATGCCGCGGCGGATCGTCCGCTCGCGCCCGTTCCCGCCGAATAAGGAGCCCGGACCATGGCCACCAAACCCGCCAAAAAGGGCTTCAGCCACAAGAAGATCGAGCGCAATGTGACGTTACTCGGCGCGCTCGCGCTGCTCACCGTGACCATTGGCGGCATCGTCGAGATCGCGCCGCTTTTCTGGATCGACAACACGATCGAGAAGGTCGAGGGGATGCGGCCCTACACCCCGCTCGAACTCGCGGGGCGCAACATCTATATGCGCGAGGGCTGCTATACCTGCCACAGCCAGATGATCCGCCCGTTCCGCGACGAGGTCGAACGCTATGGCCATTACAGCCTCGCGGCCGAGAGCATGTACGACCACCCGTTCCAATGGGGGTCGAAGCGTACCGGCCCCGACCTTGCGCGCGTCGGCGGCCGCTATTCGGACGAATGGCACAAGGCGCATCTGATCGACCCGCGCAGCGTGGTGCCTGAATCGATCATGCCGCCTTACGCTTTTCTCGCCGAACGCGACCTCCAGACCGGCGATATGTCGAATGACCTGACAGCGCTCTATCGTGTCGGTGTTCCCTATACGAAGACCGATATCGAAAAGGCGAACGAAGATCTCGCGGCACAGGTCGATCCTGCAGCCGGCCTCGACCTGCAGAAGCGCTATCCCAAGGCGCAGGTTCGCGATTTCGACGGCGATCCGGACCGGTTGACCGAGATGGATGCGCTGATCGCCTATCTGCAGATGCTCGGCACCCTCGTCGATGTCGACAAGGCGGCGGCGCAGGAACGCACCGGCGAAACGGAGGCGGAGCGATGAGCTACGACGCGCTTCGCCATTTCGCCGATAGCTGGGGGCTGCTCGCGATGGCGCTGCTGTTCCTCACCCTTATCGCCTGGCCGTTCCGGCCGAGCGCGCGCGCCCGCAACGACGAGGCCGCGAACATGATCTTCAAGGACGACGAGCATGGCTGACCTGAAACAGCGCATTGACGAAGCGACCGGCACGAGCACGGTCGGCCATGAGTGGGACGGGATCGAGGAACTCGATACGCCGATGCCGCGCTGGTGGCTCTGGACCTTTTACGCCACGATCGTCTGGGGCCTGGCCTATGTCGTCCTCTACCCGGCCTGGCCGATGGTCGACAGCGCGACCAAGGGCGTGCTCGGCTGGTCGAGCCGCGGCGACCTTGCAAAGGAAATGGCGGCCGACGCGAAGCGCCGCGCGCCGACGGTCAATGCCATTGCGGCAACCGCGATCACCGACCTGCCGGCAAAGCCCCAACTGATGCAAGCGGCCGTGCAAGGCGGCGGCGCGGCCTTCCGCGTTCACTGCGTGCAATGCCATGGCGCGGGCGGGGCAGGCGTGAAGAATCTCTATCCCAGCCTGACCGACGACGACTGGTTGTGGGGCGGCGACCTCGCCAGCATCCAGTATACGGTCACGCACGGCATCCGGAATCCTGACCACAAGGACACGCGGACCAGCCAGATGCCCGCCTTCGGGCGTGACGGCATTCTCGATGCGGCGCAGATCGGTGACGTGGTGAGCTTCGTCCGCACGATCAGCGGTCAGGAAAAGGCCGGTGCATCGTCGGCGCGCGGTGCGGCGCTGTTCGCGGACAATTGCGCAGTCTGCCACGGGGCCGTCGGTGAAGGCGGGCGCCAGTTCGGTGCACCGAAGCTGACCGATGCGATCTGGCTGTACGGCGGCGACCGCGAAAGCCTGGCCGCGACGATCACGCAGCCGCGCAACGGCGTGATGCCGCGCTGGGGTGGCCGGCTCGATCCGGTCACGATCAAGATGCTGTCGGCCTATGTCTATTCGCTGGGCGGCGGCGAGAAGGGGCTCGCGCCCGTCGCCGAAGGGGCGGGAGCCGATGGCCAGCCCTGAAGATCTCTCCGGCCAGCCGGCGCCGCTGTATGAAGCGCGGAAGGGCGTTTACCCGAAAGCGGTGAACGGTCCCTTCCGCCGCTTCAAATGGGCGATCATGGCGGTGGCGCTGGCGATCTATTACGGCACGCCGTGGATCCGCTGGGACCGCGGTCCTTACGCGCCCGATCAGGCGGTGCTGGTCGACCTTGCGAACCGGCGTTTCTACATGTTCCAGATCGAGATCTGGCCGCATGAATTTTACTATGTCGCGGGCCTGCTCATCATGGCGGGGATCGGGCTGTTCCTCGTCACCAGCGCCGTCGGACGCGCCTGGTGCGGCTATGCCTGTCCGCAGACGGTGTGGACCGACCTGTTCCAGCATGTCGACCGGCTGGTCGACGGCGACCGCAACGCGCAGGTCCGGCTGGCGAACGGCCCGTGGACGGCCGAAAAGCTGGCGAAGCGGGCGGTCAAATATAGCATCTATCTGGCCATCGCCTTTTGGACCGGCGGCGCGTGGATCATGTATTTCGCCGATGCCCCGACGCTCACGCTGGACTTCTGGACCGGGCAGGCAGCACTCGTCGCCTATGGAACCGTCGCCGTGCTGACCGCGACGACCTTCATCCTCGGCGGTTTCATGCGTGAGCAGGTGTGCGTCTATATGTGCCCCTGGCCGCGCATCCAGACCGCGATGATGGATGAAAAATCGCTGCTGGTGACGTACAAGGACTGGCGCGGCGAGCCGCGCGGCAGCGTCAAGAAGGGACAAGCGCATCCCGGTGCTTTCGGCGACTGTATTGATTGCAACCAGTGCGTCGCGGTGTGCCCGACCGGCATCGACATTCGCGAGGGGCCGCAGATCGGCTGTATCACCTGCGCGCTGTGCATCGATGCGTGCGACGGGGTGATGAAACAGGTCGGACGGCCGCGCGGGCTGATCGACTATTGCACGCTCGACGATGCCGAGACCGAAAAGGCGGGCGGCATCGGGCAGCCCGTTCGCAAGACGCTGACCCGCCCGCGCACCCTGATCTATCTGGGCGTTTGGACGGCAATCGGTGCGGCGATGCTCTTTTCGCTCGGCCAGCGCACGCGGCTCGACCTTGCCGTCCAGCACGAGCGCAGCCCGCTCTATGTCCAGCTTTCCGACGGGCAGATCCGGAACAATTACACGCTGAAGCTGCGCAACATGGAAACGCGTCCCCGGCGGGTCGCGGTGAGTGTGAGCGGGCTTCCCGGTGCGGCGCTGTGGACCGAAGCCGGCTCGCGCGAAAATGCCGGGCAGCGCGTTGAGCTGGCGCTGCCCGCCGACAGCGTCACGAGCATCAAACTCTTCATCGCGGCGCCCGGCGCCGGTCCTGCGCGGCAGGACTTCACGATCAGCACGCGCGGGCTCGACGGCGATCCGCGCGGCGACAGCGACATCATCCAGTTCGACCGGCCGGAGGCAGGACAATGACCGATACACGCAAGCCCAAAAAGTTCACCGGCTGGCACATGACCGCAATTCTCGTCGCCTTTTTCGCGGTGGTGATGACGGTCAATTTCACCATGGCGCGCTTCGCCATGTCGACCTTTGGCGGCAAGGTGGTCGAGAACAGCTATGTCGCGAGCCAGCATTATAACGAATGGCTGAAACGCGCCGACGCGCAGGACCGGCTGGGGTGGGATGCGCGCATCACGCTCGATGCGGGGCGTCATGTCCTGCTCGCAATTCGCAAGAATGACGTTCCGCTTGACGGCGTTCGGGCCGCGGCGACCATCCATCACCCCGTTGGGCGCGTCGCACCCGCTGCGCTGCGTTTCGAGCCGGCGGCGGGCGGCGGGCTGCGCTCGGTCGAGCCGCTGGCGATAGGGCGCTGGCGGCTCGACCTTATCGTCCGGCATGGCACCGCCGAAGCGCGCTATCGCGAGGATCTGCAATGACCGCGACTGCCCTCGTCGAACGGGATTTCGCGGTGCCCGATATCCGCTGCGCGGGCTGCATCGCCAAGCTGGAGCAGGGGCTGGTGCGCGACAGGCGCATCGCCGCCGCGCGCGTCAATTTCACCGAAAAGCGCGTGCATCTGTCCTGCACAGCCGACACCGACATGCCCGACCTGATCGGTGCCTTTTCGAACCTGGGGTTCGAGGCGCATCCGATCGGGAGCGGTCCCGACGAAGCCGATGCCGAAGCGGAAACGAGCCGCGAACTGCTGCGCGCGGTCGCGGTATCGGGCTTCGCGATGATGAACATCATGCTGTTGTCGGTGTCGGTCTGGTCGGGCGCGGCGGGGGCGACGCGCGACCTGTTCCACTGGCTGTCGGCGGCGATTGCGCTGCCGACCGTGGCCTATGCCGGGCGGCCCTTTTTCCGCTCGGCCTGGCGGGCGCTCCGTCACGGCCGCACGAACATGGACGTGCCGATCAGCATCGGCGTTGCGCTCGTCTGCGCGATCAGCCTGTACGAGACCGCGACCAGCGGCCCCCACGCCTATTTCGACGGTGCGGCGATGCTGCTCTTCTTCCTGCTTTGCGGGCGCTGGCTCGACAGCGTGATGCGCGACCGTGCGCGGGGCGGGGTGACTGCGCTGCTGCGCAACATGGGAACCGGCGCAATGGTGCTCGGTGAGGACGGCCGCAGCCGCTGGGTCGACGCGACCGCGCTGGAGCCCGACATGGTGATGCTCGTCGCGGCGGGCGAGCGGCTGTCCGCCGACGGTGTGGTCATCGGCGGGGCCAGCCAGCTCGACCTGTCGCTGCTGACGGGCGAAAGCGCACCGCAACCGGTCCATCCCGACGACCGGGTGCATGCCGGCACCTTGAATCTCGACGCGCCGATCCGGGTGCGCGTGACCGCAGCGGGCGCCGACACCGCCATCGCCGACATCGCGCGGCTGATGGGCGAGGCGGCGCAGGGCAAGTCGCGCTATGTTCGCATCGCCGACCGCGCCGCGCGGCTTTATGCGCCCGCGGTTCATTGCCTCGCGCTGATGGCGTTCGCGGGATGGATGATCGCGGGGGCGGGGTGGCATCACAGCCTGCTGATCGCGGCGGCGGTGCTGATCATCACCTGCCCCTGCGCGCTCGGTTTGGCGGTTCCGGCGGCGCAGATCGTCGCGGCTGGCGAACTGATGCGCGCGGGCGTGCTGATCAAGGACGGATCGGCGCTCGAACGGCTCGCCGAGGTCGACCGCGCGCTCGTCGATAAGACCGGCACGCTGACGCTCGGGCGCCCCGAAGCGATCGGTCTCGAACGGCTCGATATCGGGGTGAAGTCGCTGATCCTCGCGCTGTCGCAGGCGAGCCGCCACCCGCTGAGCGAGGCGCTGACGCGGGGGCTGCAGGCATATGATGTCCGGCCCGCCGAGGTGACGTCGCTCCGCGAGACACCAGGCTTTGGCATCGAGGCGCACTGGGCGGGGCGCATCGTAACGCTTGGCCGACCGCAGGCGGGGGATATAGGCGACGCGCTCGCGACCGCGCTGTCGGTCGACGGCAAGGCGGTCGCGACGATCCGTTTTGCCGACCGCCTGCGGCCCGACGCCGCCGACGCGATCGATGCACTGGGGCGTCAGGGTATCGAAGCGATGATCCTGTCGGGGGATCGCGCCGAGGCGGTCGCGCCGGTCGCGCGCCAGCTCGGGCTGACCGCGCAGACGGGGATGAGCCCGCAGGACAAGCTGGACGCAATCGACCGGCAGGTCGCGCTGGGCCGCAAGGTGCTGATGATCGGCGACGGCCTCAACGATGGCCCCGCGCTCGCGGCGGGCCATGCATCGATGGCGCCGGGATCCGCGAGCGACGTCGGCAAGAATGCGGCCGACTGTATCTTCCTTGGCGACCGGATGATGCCGGTGGCGCAGGCGGTGCATATGGCGCGCCGGACGCAGGCGATCGTGCGGCAGAATTTCCTGCTCGCGATCGGATATAACGCCGTCGCAGTGCCGCTGGCGTTCCTCGGCTTCGTCACCCCGCTCGTCGCCGCGATCGCGATGTCGGGCTCGTCGCTGATCGTGGTCGGCAATGCGCTGCGGCTCAAAAGGGCGATCCGGTGAACGGGCTGGTTTTCCTGATCCCGATTGCGCTCGGGCTCGGCCTGCTCGGTCTCGCCGCCTTCTTCTGGTCGCTGCGCAAGGGACAGTTCGACGATCTCGACGGCGCCGCGCTGCGCATCTTTGTCGAGGATGAGGAGGAGCGGGCATGAGGCTGCGTAACCTCCTCGCCGCAACGGGTGTGATTGCGCTGATGCAGCCGCCGCTCGCGGCCGATGCGCGCATCCTGTCCGTGCCCTGGTGCGGCGGCGCGACGCACCGGATGATCGTCCCCGGCGATCCCGCCGATCCCGGCCAGCGGCGCGATTGCGCCAAGGCGTGCCACGCCATCACCGACCGGCGCAGCAAGGCGGCCGGCGTCAAAAAGGGCTGCTGCTGACAGACCTGCGTTGATCCCGGTCAATGTTCGGGCACGGGCGCGGCGGTAGGAGGCTTGCATGTGGTCCTATCATCCCGATCTGCTCGCCAAGCCGGTGCCGCGTTACACCAGCTATCCCACCGCGATGGAATTTACCGACGCTGTCGGCGCCGACGATTATGCCCGCGCGCTCGACGCGATCGAGGCGGCGACGCCGATTTCGCTTTATGTCCATATCCCCTTTTGCGAGCAGATCTGCTGGTATTGCGGCTGCAACACCGGCGCGGCGGGACGCAAGCATCGGCTCGCCGACTATCTCGCGGCGCTCCAGTCGGAGATCACGATTGTCGCCAAGCGGCTCGGGGGCCGCGGACGCGTCCAGCGCATTGCATTCGGCGGCGGTAGCCCTAACGCGATCGCCCCGGTCGAGCTGGTGCGCCTGCTCGACCTGTTGCTTACCCTTTTCGATGCGCACCGGCCCGAGATTTCGATCGAGCTCGATCCGCGCGGCTTCTCCGCGGAATGGGCGCTTGTGCTGGCTGCCGCCCGCGTGACCCGCGTGAGCCTCGGCGTGCAGACCTTTGCGCCGCATATCCAGCAGGCAATCGGACGCATCCAGCCGCTCTCCCACATCGAACGCGTCGTGGCCGGGCTTCGCTTGCGTGATATCGACGCCATCAATTTCGATCTGATGTACGGCCTGCCGGGTCAGACCCTCGCCGATCTCGACGAGACGCTCGACGAAACGATCCGTCTCGCGCCGAGCCGGATATCGCTTTTCGGCTATGCGCATCTCCCGAACATGATTCCGCGCCAGCGCCAGATCGACGCCAGCGATCTGCCCGACCATGAATTGCGCTTCGAGCAGGCTCGGCGCGGGTATGAGCGCCTCACCGATGCGGGCTATGTTCCCGTCGGATTCGATCATTTCGCCCTTCGGGGTGACGCGCTTGCCGCCGCCGCGAAGCAAGGGCGAGTGAACCGTAACTTCCAAGGGTTCACCGAAGATGACGCGACGGTGCTGGTCGGATTTGGCGCGAGCGCCATCAGCCGCTTCCCAGACTTGATAGTACAAAACGAAAAGAAGGCGGGGGCTTATCGCGACATAATCGGCGAGGGCAGGTTGGCTTCGGCTCGTGGGGTTCGACTTTCCCAAGATGAACAGCGCCGGGCACATCATATTCGCGAACTCCTTTGCCTCGGCAAAACGCAGCTGGATAGCGACGAGCATTTAGCGGTCCGTGAGACTTTGGCGGATTATGAGCGTCGAGGGATCATCGGATGGGACAAGAGTGAACTGGTCATTCGTGCGCGGGGGCTACCTTATGCGAGACATATCGCTTCCGAATTCGATCTCTTGCGAGGGCGGATGGCTAACCTCCGGGCTGGAATTCGGGTGTGAATGAAGCACCAGGTTCCCTCAAGGGATCGCGTCGGTTGAAGCGTTAAACAGCACGTTGTGGCATGCTAGTCGGAATCGGTTCGATTCATTTAGAAGCAAAAAATTGCGGGGGCCTCGTTGGGGGCACCTGTGTCCGGGGTGCAGATCAAGCATTTGTAATTGTGTGGAAAAATTCACGAGTTTGAATCCGGCTCGGGCCTCCACCGTCACATCGCGCCGCCGCCGAAGTTCGCTGATGGTTGCACTGCGGGGGTGGTTTCTTTTATCTTTCCCCTTGGCGGGGGAAACATAAAGCTGTTCAGCCCGTTAAAGCCCGTTAAGCAGCATCCGACAATGGTGAGGGTGCCTTTTGGTCATGGTTTCGGGCTGATACCCCGGTTAGGAGTTTGCCATATGCGAGCGATGCGCACCGATATTGGGTTAGCGGGACCGCGCGCGCGATGAGTATTTCCGCCGCCGCCGCGCTGCTGTTGCTGTCTGGAACCCCGCCGACAGCTGCCGACGTTGCGCCCGCAAATCCGACCGAGATCCAGTCCCAGCGCTTGGCGGGCGATCCATTGCCCCCGCTGGTCGTGCCGACGATCGAGCAGACCCCGTCGCCGTCGCCCTTACCATCATCATCGCCAGTCACGTCGGAGCCATCCAGCGGTGAGCCACCGGTCGAAATGCCAGGGGCGCCCAACGAAATCGTCGTGACGGCGCGCGGCGATGCCCCGCCGGGCGATCCGCTGCAAGCTATCAACATCGAATCCTATCGAGCGGTGCAGGCGATCGACAATGCGTTGGTGGGCCCGATCGCGATGGGGTATCAAAGCATCGTTCCCGAACCCGTCCGCGATGGGGTGGGCAATGCGCTGCGGAACTTGACCGAACCGGTCAATTTTCTGAATTATCTGTTGCAGTTCAAAATTGGCAAGGCTGCCGAAACACTCGGCCGCTTTGCGATCAATACGACCTTCGGCGTCGGCGGCCTTTTCGACGTGGCCAAGAAAAAGCCGTTCAACCTGCCGTACCGGCGGAACGGCTTTGCCAACACCTTGGGCTTTTACGGGGTCGAGCCCGGTCCCTTTTTCTACCTGCCGCTTTTCGGCGCGACGACCTTGCGCGACATGGCCGGCAACGGCCTCGACATGCTGGTCCTGCCGACCGCGATCGGCAAGCCGTTCAACCGCCCCGCCTATGCGGTGCCGACGACGGTGGTCCGGGCGCTCAACGATCGTATCGAACGCGATGCCGAAATCGAGCGCCTGCAAAACGAAAGCATCGATCCCTATGTCGAGGTCCGCACCCTGTATCTGGAAATGCGACGTCGCGAAATCGATGCGCTGAAAGGCGGGGTCCCCAGCATCCCCGCTGCTCCTCCCGCCGAGACGACGGGCCTTTCGGCCGATGCGCCGGTCGATCCCGCGCCGCCGGTCGTCGGAGCGCCCGTGGACATCGCGACGCCGCCCGCCGATGATCGCCCCCCGCCTTGAGGAAGGCGATCGTCGCAATCGCATTGCTGGCCGCGGCGCCCGCCGCGCCCGCAACCGAACGCGCCCGCGAAGCCGGCGTGATTATCGGCGTTCTGGACCCTGGCCCGCTCAACAGCATCACCGACGTTGACGGGGTCAAGGTGGGTCATGTCACGATCGATGAGGGTAAGGATATCCATACCGGGGTCACGGCGATCCTGCCGCACGGCGGCAATGTCTTTCGTTCGCGGGTTCCCGCCGGCTTCGTGGCGTTCAATGCCTTTGGCAAGTTTGCCGGCTCGACCCAGGTGGCCGAGCTGGGAGAGATTGAGACGCCCATCCTGCTGACCAATACGCTCAACGTCCCCGAAGCCGCGGCCGCCGCGATCGCATGGACGTTGGACCGGCCGGGCAACGAAGCGGTTCGGTCGGTCAACGCGGTGGTTGGTGAGACGAACGATGGGGTCCTTAACGACATCCGCCGCCGCCGGGTCACCGCCGCCGACGCGCGGCGCGCGATCGACGGAGCGAAGGGCGGCGCGGTCGAGGAAGGGGCGGTCGGAGCGGGCACCGGAACCGTGGCGTTCGGCTTCAAGGGCGGGATCGGCACGGCGTCGCGCCGCCTGCCAAGCGCGATGGGCGGATGGACGCTGGGTGTCCTGGTGCAAAGCAATTATGGCGGCGTGCTGACGATCGCGGGTGTGCCGGTCGGGGTCAGACTGGGCCGCCACGCCTTTGCGGGCGGACCCGGTCGTGACACCGCAGATGGTTCGGTCATCGTGGTCATTGCCACCGACGCGCCGCTGTCCGATCGCAACCTGCGCCGTATCGCGGAGCGCGCATTTATCGGGATCGGACGGACAGGATCGTCATTTTCGAACGGATCGGGCGACTATGCGATCGCCTTTTCGACCAACCCGGGGGTGCGCCGCGAGGAAGGAAGCGCCGCGACGGCGCAAATCGGCGATCTTCGCAACGAACAGATTTCGCCGCTGTTCCAGGCGGTCGCCGAAGCGACCGAGGAAGCTGTCATCAACTCGCTCTTTGCCGCCAAGACGGTCGAGGGCCATCGCGGCCGCGTCGAGCGGCTCCCGGTCGAGACGATATTGCCCTGGCTAACTGCCGGGAAACCGTGAACGCGCCGCGCTACGCGCTCCTTTTCTTGCGCAGCAGGCGGCCGGGAGCGCCAACCCGCTCGCCGCCTTCGAATGCCGGCTCACCGTTCACCAGCACCAGGTCAAACCCTTGCGCCTGCGCAAACGGGTCGACGTAGGTCGAGCGCGCTTTCACCGCGTCGGGGGTAAAGAGGATCAGGTCCGCTTTCGCGCCCGGCCGCACCGTGCCCCGATCGGCGAGTCGAAGGATGCGCGCGGGGAGCGCGGTGGATTTGCGGATGGCCCGTTCGATCGGGAGCCTGCCGCTGCCCACCACATATTGCTCGATCAATTTGGCATAGGTGCCGGTGGCCCGCGGGTGACGCATACCGGGGCCGCCGTCGGTCGAGATCGCGACGTCGGGATCGAGCACGAGAATATCCTGTAGCGCGTCGTCCATCGTAAAATGCGCGCCGGAGGCGCCGCCCGGCCCGATCTTGATCAGGAAATCGGCGTAGGGCAGCCCCACCTCCCCCGCCGCTTGGGCCAGGGTCTTGCCGGCATAGGGAGCCGTGCCGATCAGCAGCGCGTCCGGCCCGCCGCGCCGGGTCATGCGGGCAATCAGATGATCGCGCAGTTCCGGCCGCCGCCCCGCGACGACCGCGTCATAATCGCTGGGCGGTAAGGCCCATTCGGGAAAGAGCAGCGCAATGCCGGTATAGCCTGCATTGTACGGATAGGCATCCGCGGTCAGATCGATACCGGCGCGGCGTTTGGCGGCAATATAGTCGAGCAGTTCGCGGGCGCGGCTCTCGCCTTTGCCAAACACCACTTTCAGGTGCGAGATATGCGGGCGGCCCGGGTGCGCCGATGCGATGAGCTCCTCGATCGAGGCTTCGATCTCGTCGTCATTCTCGGATCGCATGTGGCTCATGACCACGCCGTCGTGGCGGGCGACCGTTTGGCCAAGGCTGGCAAGTTCCGCGCCTTCGGCATAGATGCCCGGAACATATTCCAGGCCATAGGATAGGCCGAAGGCGCCAGCGGTCAGTTCCCGGTCGAGCAACGCGGCCATCCGCGCCCGCGCGGCATCGTCCGGCTGGCGCACCGCGTCGAGGATGCCGGAGGCCCGGCGCAGCGTGCCGTGGCTCGCCAGGACCGCAACATTCAGCGGTAGCGCTGCGCGGTCAGCCGCCGTCAGCCAGGGCTGCAGATTCAGATCGTCGCCGATGCGGGGACCGCTGCCGTCCACGCCGAGCAATATGGTGGTCACGCCCATCGCCAGGAACGCGTCGTAGGATTGCGTCAGCGGATCGCCATGGGTGTGGGTATCGATAAATCCGGGGGCCAGGACGCGGCCGTCACCCGGAACCAGGCGCGCGCCGCGCGGTGCGGCACTCCCCGGCGGCAGAATGGCTGCCACGCGGTCGCCGGTGACCGCAACGTCGGCGCGCCGCGGTGTGGCCCCGGTGCCGTCGATCAGCAGGACATCGCGAAAATAGATCGAGGCTTCGCCCGCAACGGCGGCAAGAACCGGCAGATTCGCCAAGGCGCCCCCCGCTATCGCGGCGCCCATGATCTGGCGCCGCGTGATGTCATGCACCATGAAAATCTCCCTCGGCCTGCAGAAACCAAGACTGCCGAAATGGGACGGCGAAAGCAAATCAAAGGGCGCGGCGCGTCCCCCGCGTCTTTGCGCTATGGTCGATCAAGTCGCGCCGTTCGGCAAATGGCGCGCATATCAGCCGCCGCTGGACATTTTTCGCCACCTAAATTATATACCATCCGTTATGGAAATCGAAGCCGCCACTGTGCCGAAAGGCCGTCCGCGCGAGTTCTGCGTCGATGCGGCGCTGGCGGCGGCGCTGCGCGTATTCTGGTCGAAAGGCTATGAGGGCGCGTCGATGGCCGACCTCACCGAAGCGATGGGGATTACCAAGCCCAGCCTTTATGCCGCGTTCGGCAACAAGGAGGCGCTCTTCAACAAGGCGCTCGACCTGTATGAGCGCGAAAAGACCGATTATATGCGCGCCGCGCTCGATGCGCCGACCGCGCGCGGCGTCGCCGAACGGCTGATGTACGGCGCCCTCGACATGTACTGCTGTCCAGAAAATCCCAATGGTTGCCTGGGGGTGATCAACTCGGTCGCTTGCGGCGCCGAGGCCGAGTGCATCCGCGAAGCCGTGGTCGCGCGCAGCGCGGCGGCGAAGCAGGCGATGCTGGAGCGGTTCACTCGGGCTAAGGACGAGGGCGATTTTCCCGAAGACGTCGACCCGGCCGGCCTCGCGGCTTTTTTGACTGCGATGAACCAGGGCATGGCGGTGCAGGCAGGCGCCGGCGCGACGCGCGCCGAACTTGAGCGGCTGGTCGAAACCGGGCTGAAGCTCTGGCCGGGCCGCTAGTAGAAGAAGTTTACTGAGCGGTACAGAAAGCAGTTGACGCCGTTGCCGCATTTTATATACTTATCGGTACATAATCGGGCTCTCCCCCCGGACCCGCCGCCGCGCGGCAAAGATCGCGCGGCGGCGGGAACCCCCTACATCCAAACAGAAGCGCGTCGTAACCGCGACGATGCCGCCCCGCATTTTCGCCATCGTTTACGCGGCTTTTACCACTTCTGGTGCAGGACATCCGCCGATGTGTTTGGCTGGGGATAAATGATGGACAGCATGCGCGGACTGCTTTCGGGCAGCCACGACCAGGACGACGGGGCGATCGATGCGCCCGCGTCCGTCGGTGTCGACGAACGGCGGATGCAGGTGCGCGCCTATAATTACTGGGCGTCGCTGCTCGCCGACCGCGCTTATCCCTCGGTCGAGGATCTCGATCTGGAGGGTGCCGACTTCGGTTCGAATGCGGTGCTGCTCGACTTTACCGCCGGGGTCGAAAATCCCGGCATCGCCTTTGTCGGCGACCGGCTGCGCGCCGAGTCGCAGATTGGCGAGGATGTCCATTACATCAGCCAGATTCCGGGCCGGTCGCTGTTGTCGCGGCTGACCGACCATTATCTTCAGATCATCGCCAACCGCGCGCCGATCGGCTTCGAAGCCGAATTCGTCAACGATCGCGGCACGACGATCATGTACCGCGGCATCCTGCTGCCATTTTCATCCGACGACGACACGATCGACTTCATCATGGGGGTGATCAACTGGAAGGAAGCGGCGCCTGCCGACCAGGCCGCCGAACTCCAACTGTCGGTCGAACAGGCGCTGCGCAGCGCCGCGCCGCTGACCGCGCCGGTGCCGGTGTGGGCCGACGGCCCCGACAGCGAACATCTCGACGATGATGGCGACGGCGACGCGACCCCTGGCTTTGGCGCCTTGGTCGATAGCAGCGACGTGCCGATCGTCGCGGCGCTGGAAGCCGAGGAAGCGCTTGTGAGCGACCCCGGCGCCGATGCCGAACTCGCCGACTGGCTGGCGCTCGCGCGCGAAACCGCCGAGCGCGCGAGCGCCGCCGACAGCCGCAGCCGCGGGGCACTGTATCAAGCGGTCGCCAAGGCATGGGATTTCGCGCTGGTTGCCGAACAGCAGCCCGAGGCTTTTGCTGCGTTGCTCGACGACGCCGGGCTGGCGGTGCAGGATCGCGCCCCGATGACGCCGGTGGTCAAGCTGGTGTTCGGTGCGACCTACGACAAGACCCGGCTTGCCGAATATGCCTGTGTGCTGGGCCACGCCAAGGACGAGGGCGTCGGCCGCGGCGAACTCGCCGCCTATCTCGATCGCTATCCGGGCGGGCTTAAGGGGCTAGTCAAGGACGCGCGCGCACGCCGCAAGCCCGCGGGTGATCCAAGCGCCAAGGTTGATGAAAAGCTGATCGCTTTGCGCACCGCACATCCGGCGATCATCCTGGAACATGATGCCGGTGAGGCCGAATTTGTCGTCTTGATCGCGCGTGCGATGCCGGGCGGCCATATCGGGATCGTCGCCAAGGCAGCGGATGATCCGGCGCTTATCGCCAAACTCGCGAAGAAAGCGGTCGCGATCACGTCGTAGATTCTGATCCTCCCTGTGGCGAAGCCATGGGGAGGTGGCAGCGCGAAGCGCTGACGGAGGGGCTTTGACGCTACCGTCGCGGCCCCTCCACCACCCATCTGCGATGAGCGGTGCCCCTCCCCACGGCTACGCCGCAGGGAGGATTTGTCGCTCCACGTAACAGTCGATCCAAAACTTGAAATAATTTAACGCGAGCGCGCGAACGAGGTCTTGAGCCGCGCGCGTCGCGGGCGCATAGGGTGGGGAGCGAACGGGCCCCCGCCGATCGTCGGCAGGGATCCCCGTCTTTTGGTTCGGGATGCTGCACTTTATGCCTCAAAATTCGTCCGCCACGCCGGAAACGGACACGCCCACCGCCACCACTGCCAAAGTCCCCGCCAAAATCGCCGCCGCCTATCTGGCGGCGCTGCGCGGCAGCGCGCTGCCGGGCGAGGGTGACGATATGGATGCCGCGGCGCTGGCCGACGCAAGCCAGTTTGCCGGGCGCGCCTCGCTCGAACGCGCCGCCGAAACCCCGTCGCTGCTGCTCGAACCGATGGCCGCCGACGGCACCGACCGCCGCATGCGGCTGGTCATCGTCAACGACGACATGCCCTTCCTCGTCGATTCGACGTCGCAGATCGTCGCGGCACAGGGGCTCGCGGTCCACCGGATCCTCCATCCCGTCGTCGCGGTGAAGCGCGACGCCAGGGGGCATCTGCTCGAAGCGGGCGAGGGTCCGGCGCGCGAGTCGGTGATCTATATGGAACTGGAGCGCGGCGATGCGCGCGCGCGCCGCCGCCTGCTCGACGCACTCGAAGCGGCGCTGCGCGACGTCCGCGCCGCGGTGCGTGACTGGCGCGCGATGCGCGCCGCGATGCTTGCCGATGCCGCAATGCGCGTCGATGGCGAGGCCGCCGAACTGCTGCGCTGGTTCGAAGGCGGGGCGATGACCCAGCTCGGCCATGAATGGCGGACGCGCGACGGCAAGGTGCAGGATCCATTGGGGGTCAGCGAGAGTAGCGAGAGCCAGCTGCTGTCGCCCGCCGCGCTCGATGCGGCCTTCGCGTGGTTCGACGGCGGCGGCCATGCGCCGCTGCTGATCAAATCGAACCGGTTGTCGGCGGTCCACCGCCGGGTGCTGCTCGACCTCGTCATCGTTCCCGAACTCAAGGGCAAGAAGGTCGAGCGCCTGTCGATCCACGCCGGTCTGTGGACCAGCGCCGCGCTGTCGACGCCGCCCGCGAAAGTGCCGGTGCTGCGCGCCCAGCTCGACGTATTGATGACCAAATTTGGCTTCGATCCGTCGGGCCATGCCGGCAAGGCACTGGCCCACGCGCTCACCGCGCTGCCGCACGACCTGTTGATCGCGTTCGATGCGGCGTCGCTCGAAGAGCTGGTGCTGACCTCGATGTCGATCACCGACCGCCCGCGCCCGAAACTGGTGACGGTGCGCAGTGCGCTCGGTCGCCATTTGTTCGTGTTCGTCTGGCTGCCGCGCGACGAGGTGTCGACCGGTCGCCGCATCGCGGTTGAGGCGATGCTCGTGCGCGAGGCCAAGGCCGGGGTGATCGGCTGGACGATGGTGCTCGAAGACGGCGGCGCGGCGCTGCTGCGCTACACGCTCGACCTGCGCAGCGGCGGGGTCGTGCCTGACACCGACGCGCTCAATACCCAGCTCGAACAGATGGTGCGCGGCTGGCAGCCCGAGGTCGAGGCGGCGCTGGCGAAGCGCGGCGATCCCGGGCGCGCCGCGGCACTCGCGGCGCGCTTTGCGCCGACCTTCCCGCCCAATTACCGCAATCTCTATAATCCCGAAGAAGCGGCGCGCGACATTCTGCGCTTGCGCGATCTCGACGCCGACAATCCGCGCAGCGTGCGGCTGGCCAAAAAGAGTCTCGATGGCGACGACCGGCTGCGGCTGAAAGTGTACAGCGCGGTCGGCCCGCTCGCCTTGTCCGATGTCGTTCCGGCGCTTGAACATTTCGGCTTCGAAGTGCTCGAAGAAATCCCGACCGCGCTCGGCCAGAGCCGCGCGCCCGGGATGGAGGCCGACGACGAACCGCCGATCGTCATCCATGATTTCACGCTTCGGCTGCCTGCCAATGTCGATGAACTTGCGCTGCTGCCCTACGCCGAAGTGCTCGAAGGCGCGATTGCCGCGGTGCTCGGCGGCAAGGCCGAAAATGACGCGTTCAACGAACTGGTGCTGACCAACCAGACCGATCCATGCGCGATCGTGTGGCTGCGCGCCTGGTTCCGCTATCTGCGTCAGGGTGGGTCGGCCTATGGCATGGACACGGTCGTCAGCGCGCTCCGCCATGCGCCCGCGCTCACCGCGGCGTTGATCGAACGCTTCCGCGCCCTCCATGATCCCAAAGCGCGCGATGCAAAGCGCGCCGAAGCACTCGAAGCCGACATCCTTGCGGGCTTTGCCGACATCAAGTCGATCGACGAGGATCGCATCCTCCGCCTGTTTCACGCCGTGATCGGCGCGACATTGCGCACCAACGCCTTTGCCCCCGCGGCCGAGGAAGCGCTGGCGTTCAAGATCGACAGCAGTAAAGTTCCCGGGCTGCCCAAGCCGTTGCCGTGGCGCGAAGTGTGGGTCTATTCGCCGCGGGTTGAAGGCATTCACCTGCGCGCCGGCCCGGTCGCGCGCGGGGGCCTCCGCTGGTCCGATCGCCGCGACGACTTCCGCACCGAGATCCTCGGGCTGATGAAAGCGCAGCGCGTCAAGAATGCCGTCATTGTGCCGACCGGCGCCAAGGGCGGCTTTTATCCCAAGGCGCTGCCCGACATCTCGCTCGACCGCGATGCCTGGTTTGCCGAGGGCACCGAATGCTATCGCATCTTCATCCGCTCCTTGCTGTCGATCACCGACAATCTGGTGGCGGGCAAGGTCGTGCATCCCAAGTCGGTGGTGATCCACGACGGCGACGATCCCTATTTCGTCGTCGCTGCCGACAAGGGCACCGCGACCTTCTCCGACGTCGCCAATGCGCTCGCGATGGAACGCGATTTCTGGCTCGGCGACGCCTTCGCCAGCGGCGGGTCGAACGGCTATGATCACAAGGCGATGGGCATCACTGCCAAGGGCGCGTGGCTGTCGGTCCAGCGTCACTTCGCCGAAATGGGCGTCGATGTGCAGAGCGACACGATCCGCGTCGTCGGCTGTGGTGACATGTCGGGCGACGTGTTCGGCAACGGCATGCTGCTGTCGAAGGCGATCCAGCTCGTCGCGGCGTTCGACCACCGCCATATCTTCCTCGACCCCAATCCCGATCCGGCGAAAAGCTGGAAGGAACGCGAGCGGATGTTCAACCTGCCGCGCTCATCCTGGGCCGATTACAATGCCAAGCTGATCTCGAAGGGCGGCGGCATCTTCCCGCGCAGCCAGAAGAGCATCCCGCTCTCCCCCGAGGTGCAGACGCTGCTCGGCCTGTCGGTGTCCGAAATCGACCCCGGCGCGCTGATCTCGGCGATCCTGAAGGCGCCCGCCGACCTGCTCTGGTTCGGCGGCATCGGGACCTATGTGAAGGCGGCGAGCCAGAATAATGCCGAGGTCGGCGATCCCGCCAACGACGCGCTGCGCGTCGATGCCGAAGATCTGCGCGTGAAAGCGGTGGGCGAGGGGGCGAATCTTGGCACCACCCAAGCGGCGCGCATCGCCTTTTCGGCGAAGGGCGGGCGGATCAACACCGACTTCATCGACAACAGCGCCGGGGTCGATTGTTCGGATAACGAGGTCAATATCAAGATCGCGCTCAACCGCGAAATGGCGGAAGGCCGCCTCGCGCAGGACGCGCGCGACGCGCTGCTGGTGCGGATGACCGACGATGTCGCCGAACTGGTGCTCGAAGACAACCGCCTTCAGGCGCTCGCGCTGTCTATCGCCGAAAAGGGCGGCTCGGCGGCGGTCGCCTCCTATGTCCGCTTGATGGAGACATTCGAGGCGTCGGGCCGCCTCGACCGCAAGGTCGAAGGGCTGGCGGCGAACGACGAACTGCTCCGCCGCGCCGCCGAAGGGCGCGGGCTGACCCGCCCCGAACTCGCGGTGCTGCTGTCGACCGCCAAGCTGGCGTTGCAGGAAGCGATCGAAAACAGCAGCCTGCCCGACGATCCGGCGCTCGGCAGCGATCTTGCCGCGGCGTTCCCGTCCGAAATGCAGCGCGATTTTGCGGCAGCGATCGCCGATCATCAGCTGCGCCGCGAAATCATCGCGACCAAGATCGCCAACCGGATCATCAACCGCATGGGCATCGTCCATCCGTTCGAACTGGTCGAGGAAGAAGGCTGCGCGCTCGGCGACATCGCCGCGGCGTTTGTCGCGGTCGAGCGCCTGCTCGACATGCCCGCGATCTGGACCGCGCTGGATGATGCCAAAATCGCCGAAAGCGTGCGTTTGTCGCTGTTTGCGCAAGCGGCGTCGGCGATGACCTCACAAATGGCCGATCTGCTGCGCGTGACGCAGACCTTGTCGCAGGCGGGGCCGGTGGTTGCGCGGCTTGAGCCGGGGGTCGATCGCTTGAACACCAGCGTCGATGGGCTGCTCAGCCCCTCGGTCAAGCGCCAGTGGGACATGCTGACCCAGCAATTGCTCGACGCGGGCGCGCCTGAGGCGCTGACCGCGGCGGTCGTGCGGCTGTTCAAGACCGACGGCGCGATCGGCATCGTCGATCTCGCTGAACGACGCGGCGACGACGAGGTCGCGGTGACCAGCGCCTTCACCCATCTGGGCGAGGCGCTCGGGCTCGACTGGGCGCAGACGCTGGCGGCGCATATGAGCCCCGGCGATCCATGGGAACGCCTGCTGGTCAACAGCCTGGCGCGCGATTTCCAGCAGATGCGGCTGACTTTCCTGGCGGGATTGCCCAAAGGTGACCTTGACGCGGCAGTGACCAAATGGCTCGCCGATCATGCGCCGCGCGTCGAACAGTTCCGCGCCACGGTTGAACGCGCGCGGACCATTCCCAACCCCAACGGCGCGATGCTGTCGCATATCGCCGGGCAGGCGCGCGGGTTGTTGGGGCGGTAACCGACCATCCCCTCCCCTTCAGGGAGGGGCAGTGAGACTTGGCCCGGCTCTTGTCGGGCCTTAGTCGAGCGGGGTGGGGTCCATCGGCCTTGCGCAACCTCGACAGACCCCACCCCAACCCCTCCCCTGAAGGGGAGGGGCTTCAGGAGAGCCCATGCCCTTCCAACCCTGCGTCGCCATCCTGGTCCCGGCGCCCGATTATTACGAAAAATGGCAGCCCGCCTTTGCCCGCAAGGCGGCAGCGCTGACCGGCGCCGGGCTGATCGTCGAGCAGCGCGTGTGGACCGATCCCGGCGACCTGTCGGGTTACGACCTGATCCTGCCGCTCTTCGCTTGGGGCTATCAGCGCGATGTCGCGGCGTGGTACGCGCTGCTCGACCGGCTGGAGGCCGACGCATTGCCAGTCGCCAATCCGGTGCCGGTGCTGCGCTGGAACAGCGACAAGGCGTATCTCGCCGAACTGGCGGCAAAGGGCGTCGCGGTGGTGCCGACGGTCGAGGTGGCGGCGCTGGACGATGCCAGCCTAGCCGATGCGCGGTTGCAACTCGGCGCCGAAGAAGTCGTGGTCAAACCCGCGATTTCGGGCGGCGCCGACGGCACCCACCGCATTGCGGCAGGCGGGGCGATTCCCGCGGACGCACTCGGCCAGCGCCGCCTCGTCCAGCCGCTGATGCCCGGCATTCTGACCGAAGGCGAATTTTCGCTGTTCTTCTTTGCCGGTCAATTCAGCCACGCGATCGTCAAACGGCCGGCCGCGGGCGACTTTCGCGTGCAGGAACAATTCGGCGGCCGCGAGAGGGCGTGGGAGGCGAGTGCCGATGCGCAATCGCTGGCAACCGCGGCCCTGGCCGCCGCACCAGCCCCGCCGGTTTACGCGCGCGTCGACATGGTCGGCGATGCGACGGGGAAGCTCCACATCATGGAACTCGAACTGATCGAACCGTCGCTGTTCCTGCATCACGCGCCCGACAAGGGCGCGGCGTTCGGGACGGCGGTTTACGCCGCGATCTAATCGGCACGCCCTCGCCACAACCACTGCCGGATCGCCGAGGTCAGGTTCGGGGGGTCGTCGGCCGCCATCCGCTCGACATCGATCCGCGCGACGAGCGCATTGACCGGTAGCGCCTGCCGCGCCGCCTCTGCCTCCAGCGCGTCCCAGAACATCGGCTCGAGGCTGATCGAGGTCGGATGGCCGGCGATGGTGACCGAGCGTTTGACGGGAGGGTAGAAGGGCTGGGTCATCGGTCGTGGCTCCAGTGGCGACGGCAAAGCCGCCGCCCGCCGTCAGACGGGTTCGGCGATCTTTTGGGATCGCCGCCCCGCTGGCCGTGCCGGGCCGTGGCTTCGCCACCGGTTGCCAGCTCGCCGTTCGCTCACGCGAACGCCTTCGCTAGCGCCCTCGGCCCGTCAATACATATGCTGCCCGCCGTTGATCGACATCGTCGACCCGGTCACAAACCCGGCATCCTCGCTGCACAGAAACGCCACGCCGCGCGCGATTTCATCGGCCTGGCCCAAACGCCCCACCGGAATCTTGGCGACGATCTTTTCCAGCACCTGCGGCGGCACTGCGGCGACCATATCGGTGTCGATGTAGCCCGGCGCGATCGCGTTGACCGTCACGCCCTTCTTGGCGCCTTCCTGCGCCAGCGCCTTGGTAAAACCGTGGATACCCGATTTGGCGGCGGCATAATTGACCTGACCATATTGGCCCGCCTGGCCGTTGATCGACCCGATGTTGACGATGCGGCCCCAGCCGCGCTCGACCATGCCGCCAAAGGTTGCCTTGGCCATGTTGAAACAGCCGCCCAGGTTGATGCGCATCACGTCGTCCCAATCGGCATAGCTCATCCGGGCGAGGGTTCCGTCGCGGGTGATGCCCGCATTGTTGACGACGATATCGACTGGTCCCACTTCGGCCGCGACGCGGGCGCAGCCCTCAAGGCACGCCTCATGGTCGCCGACATCCCATTTATACGCCTTGATTCCGGTGCGATCGGTGAAGGCCCGCGCCTTTTCGTCATTGCCGCCATAGTTAGCGACGACGGTGACACCCTGTTCCTGCAATTTGAGGCTGATTGCCTCTCCGATGCCCCGGCTGCCGCCGGTGACGATTGCTACGCGTGCCATTTATTCTGCACTCCCACAGAGTTATCGCACGATGATTAGGCTGCCCGCGCGGCCGCCGCAAGTTTACCGGAACGTCAATTGCAAAGCTATTCGACGGGTTAGTTGCTCACCTGCACCCGGAGCTTGGTAAAGTCGCCCACAGCCAGATCGCTCTTGTCGATCGTGACGACCAGATTGTCGCCGTCGCCGAACATACGGCTCATCAACCCGCTCGTCGGCAGTTCGAGCAGCACCGCGTCGCGATCCTCGTCATAATCATGGACGTAGCGGAAGGGTTCATGCCCGATTGCCGCCATTTCGCGCGCGGCCAAGTCGCGCCACCAGGGTTCATAGAAAGCGCGCATCGGCGCCGACAGGCTGTCCGGGTTGGCGCACCAGGCGTGCTTGGCGCGGTCGAACAGGATCGTCTGATAGTCATGGACCCACAGATGGGCGTCGGCGCGGTGCGTTGTCAGCGGCAGGGTGATGGTCTCGTGGACCTCGGCGCCGGTTTCCGGGTCGATGCGATGGACGGTCTTGGCCCAGTGGATGGCGTGCAGCGCGGCCATGACGGCGGTTGCATCGCTGGTCGAAAAGGCTTGCCGGGTCGCGCTTTCGCGGACGATGGCGATGATCTCAGCGGCGCGCACGCGCGCCTCGCGGTTGACTGCGGCGCGCTGTTCCGATGCGACAATGTCTTCGGCGCTTGCCCCGGGCATTGGCACCGTGTTGATCGTCAACCGGTCGAGCCGCGTTTCCAGAATGGCGACCATCGCGGTCATGCTGCCCCAGTCGAAGGGGTGAAAGGCAGGGTCGGCGATGTCGTAGCTGCGGTTATACAGCATCGCGCCGACCTCGTTCGGATCAGCCTCGACCCGCGGATCGGCCTCGCCGGGGCGTACCGCGACCAGATCGACAGGCCATTCGGGAAAGGCGCGCACCGCAAAGGGTTCAAGGTCGCCAAAGCGCAGGCCGCCATGCGGGCCGAACCAACCGTCAGGGTCATCGAGCGCGAGCGGCGGCGGCACCACCACATCGGTATCGCGCAGATGCAGCACCTGCATTTGATAGCCGCGGCGATGGATGAAAAAGGCGAGCGCCCCCTCGCGCGGCCCCAATCCGTCCCACAGCGCGGGCGGCAGACTGGCGCAGTCGATCTGGGCGAGGAAGTCGGCGGGCTCGCCGGCGATCTGCGGCCACGCCATCCCTGCGGGCAGGCGCGGGCGACCGCCGAGCCAGCTGTTGGTTGAAATTGCATCGCGCAGCGGGATTTGCGGTACCAGGCGGAGCGTGACGGCTTCGATCTCGACCTTTTCGATCCGATGCGCTTCGTCTTCGACTTCGGAGGCCAAGGCTTCAAGCGTGGCTTCGACTGCGGCGGCTTCGTCAACAGGGGCGGGGACTTGCCGATAGTCATAGTCGGTCTCGGCCTGCGGCTGGAGCGGCGCCTTGCCGCTGACGCGCGCGAGTCGCGATGCGGAGATTTCGATGGGCTCGACTTCCACCTTCGCCTTTCGCGAAAGCTTGGGCATCCGGCTTTCACCAGCAACGCGCGGCGCGCGCGGCGCGGCGGGAACGGTGCGCGGACGGCGTAGCCACCACACGCCAAAGACGACCGCCACAAAGGCCAGCGTGACCCCGGCCAGCATCAATGCTGCCGATTGGACCTCGTTCATCCCATATCTCCAAATCGCCGCGATCACACCGTTTCGGTGCCGCGTCGGAGCAATCTAGCGCATGGACCTAAACAGTTGGTAACTATAGCCAGCCCGACAGTTCGCGGCGCATCATCGTCTCAAGCATCGCCATCCCGGGCGCTTCGGCATTCAAGCACGGCAGATAGGCAAAGCGCCCGCCGCCCGCGGCCTCAAACTGCTCCTTGCCGCGGATCGCCAGCTCTTCGCGCGTCTCCAGGCAATCGGCGGAAAAGCCGGGGGCAAAGATCGCGACGCTCTGTCCCGCTTTGCCAAACGCTTCGAGCTGGGTGTCGGTCGCGGGTTCGAGCCATTTGGCGCGGCCAAAGCGCGACTGGAACGCGACCTCGATCGGGCGGCCCATCGCTTCCGACAGCAGCCGCGCGGTCTTGCGGCACTGGCAATGATAGGGATCGCCCAGGTGCAGCGTCCGTTCGGGCATCCCGTGAAAGCTGGCGAGCAGCAGGTCGGGGGTGAAGTCGAGCGCCGCCAGCCCCGCCTCGACCGACGTTTTCAGCGCGGCGATATAGGCGGGGTCGTCATGGTAGGGCGGCAGATAGCGCAGCGTCGGTTGCCAGCGCAGCGTTTTGAGATGCCCGCCGACCGCGTCAACCACCGTCGCAGTCGTCGCGGCGCAATACTGTGGATACATCGGCGCGATCAGGATGCGCTGGCACCCGGCCGCGATCAGCGCGTCGATCGCCGGGCCGATCGCGGGTTTGCCGTAACGCATCGCGTAAGCAACCTGCACGCTGTCGCCGAACCGCGATTGCAACGCTTCGCTCTGGGCGCGGGTGATCGCGGCGAGCGGCGAGCCATCTTCGGTCCACACCTGCGCATAGGCGTGCGCCGACTTTTTGGGCCTGGTGGACAGGATGATTCCGCGCAGGATCGGCTGCCACAGGATTTGCGGGATTTCGACGACGCGGCGGTCGGACAGGAACTCGGCCAGATAGCGGCGGACCGATGGCGCATCGGGCGCATCGGGGGTGCCAAGGTTGACGAGCAGCAAGCCGATACGGGGTGCGGCGATGGGCGGATGGTTGGGGGGCAGGGTCATAGGGTTTGTCCGGGAGACCGTCATAGCGACTGCGCCGACAGCGGCAGGCGGCGGATGCGGCGACCAGTCGCGGCGAACATCGCGTTGGCGATTGCGGGCGCGACGACGGGGACGGCAATTTCGCCCAACCCGCCGGGCTCGCGGTCGCTGTCGACAAATTCGACCAATATCTGTGGGGTCTGCGACAGGCGCGGCAGGCCAAGTTGGCCAAGCTTGCGTGCCGCCGCCACGCCGCCTTCATAATCGGTCGTCGCACCCACTGCGGCGGCGAGGCCGAAGATCAACCCGCCCTCGACCTGTTGCCGCGCGACCGCCGGATTGACGAGGCGCCCGGCATCGACGACCGCGACCAATTGTTCGACCTGTAACCCCTTGTCGCTCTGCCGCGCGGTGGCCATCAAAGCGATATGGCTGCCACGCATACTATGGCACGCCAGCCCTTGCGCGGTCCCCGACACCCCGCCTTCCCAACCACCCAGGCTGGTCGCGGTCAGCAGGCAACGCGCCAGCAGCGGCGCGTCACCCAGCATCGCGATGCGATAGGACAAGCCATCGGTCCCGGCGCGCGCCGCCAATTCGTCGATGAAACATTCGGTGAAAAAGGCGGTGTAGCTGTCGGCATTGCCACGCCAGCGTCCGGTCGGCAGCCCGATGTCGGCGGGGCAATGATCGACCGCGTGGTGGGGGATGGCATAGGGGCTTGCCGCGCCCTCGACCGCTGCGGCATCGGCGCTGCCGACCGCGGCGCGCTGCGCCACATCGGCGGGGACATTGTCGAACAGCCGCGCGCGGACCTCGTGATTGGTCGGCGGCACTGCGATCCGCGTCACCAGCGCATCGATGCCCCCCGCGGCATTCAACGTCGCGCTCAGCCGCGCGCGAACCGGCGCGCGGGGTGGGAGGCGCATGATCTCTTCGGCGCGCGACCAGGCGAGCTGGACCGGGCGTTTCACTTGCAACGCGATGATCGCGGCCTGCACCGCCGCACCATGGTCGAGGCAGGCGTCGAACGACCCCCCTGCCATCATTGGGAACAACACGACATCGTTTGGCGACAGTCCGGTGGCGGCGGCAATCGCATCGCGGCACTGCGCAGGCGCCTGTGTCGCCACCCAGACACGCAACCGCGCGCCGTCGGGGGCGGCGGTGGCACTGCGCGTTTCGATGGGCGCGTGCAGCGCGGGGGCGACGGCATATTCGGCCACGACCTTGGTCCTGCCTGTCATCGCTTCGGCGACATCGCCGGTGTGCGATATCCGATAACCGCCGTCCTTCAGCGCCTGTTTCAGCGCCGTGTCGATGCGGGTCGTGGAAATCGGGGTCCCGGCGGTCTCGAACACCGGGGCAAAACGGTCGAGTGCGCGGTTCGCCGCCCACCAATTGCGCGCCACCGTCGCAACCCAGCGCTCATGGGTGACGACATGAAGCAGGCCGGGCGCGGCCATACCCTGCTTGCGATCGATGCTTTTCAGCCGCGTCGCGCCGATCGGCCCCTGCCGGATCGCCGCAAACACCATGTCGGGCAGGCGGATGTCGCCGGCATAATTGGCCGACCCGTCGATCTTGGCGGGCAGGTCGAGCCGCGTCAGTTCCTTGCCATAGAGGGGATCGCCGCTGCTGGCGCGATAGACGGGTTCGGCGGGCGGTTCGAGCAATGCCGCGGCGGCAGCCAGCTCGCCGAAGCGCAGCTTTTTCTTGCCCAGGATGACGAATCCATCCTGCGTGTCGCAATCTTCCCAATCGGCGTCCCAGCGCGCCGCGGCAGCCATCATCAACAGCGCGCGCGCCTGCGCCGCAGCGGCGCGGCACGGTCCCTCGAACATCCGCACCGACGAGCTGTTCGCGGTCAGCATCACCGCGTGGCGCACCGCCCACTCGCGCCGCGCCCAACGGCGCACGTCGGACACGAAAGCGGGAACCCCGGCGCGCGGCGTGAACACCGCGCTGTCTTCGTCGACCAGCAGCGTGTTGGTATAAAGCGGGCTGATCGGCGCGGTTTCGACCGCGATCGTCCGCCAGTCGGCGCCCAGCTCGTCGGCCATGATCTGCGGCAGCAGCGTCGTGACGCCCTGACCCATTTCGCATTGCGGGACGATCGCGCTGATATGTCCGTCGTCGCCGATCTTCAGAAACGCGTTAAAAACATGCTCGTCGGCCGCGGCGGTGACGTTCGGTTGATAATCACGCGGCCACAGGCTCCACGCGATCGCCAGCCCGCCCGCGGCGGTGGCGCCGACCAGCATCTGGCGGCGGCTGACTTGCGGCAGCCGCGATTTGTTTTTCAGAGCCGTGTCGCGAATGCCCACCATCGCCGACGCTGATAAGCGGGGCGAGTCGCGAGGGCAAAGGCTTTTGGTGCGAATGAGATCCTCCCTGTCGCGCAGCGATGGGGAGGGGGACCGTTCGCGAAGCGAATGGTGGAGGGGCTTTGCGACGGCAGCGCTATGGCCCCTCCGTCAGCACTTCGTGTTGCCACCTCCCCATCGCTGCGCGACAGGGAGGATACTCACCAACCCCAGGGCGCGGGCGGTGGTGCCACTGGCTGGCGGAAATCGAACGTCACCCGAAAATCGCGCCCCTCGCGGCTCAGGCCGTAAGTGAAACCATTGGCCGTCGTCTCGACCGACCAGATATTGGTGTTCGACACGCTGCGCCCGGTGCGGGTGAACAGCGCGATCGATTCGGCATCGACCGGGAAGGTCTGGCGGCTTGCGGTCCCGGCGTCGGCGGTGTCGCCGCCATACATCGTCAGCTCGTCCTTGCTGCCGTCCGCATGGCGATGGTCGTGCTTCAGGCGCAGCCCGGTGGCCGTCCGGGTGATGACCCAAGTCCGCGAGCGGTCCCAGCCGCCATCGGGGCCAAGCCCTTCGATGTGGAAGGGGATTTCGATGCGGTCGCTGGTGCAGCTACGGACATGCATCACCATCGCCTTGCCGCGCATATCGGCGTCGGCGTCCTGATTGCTGGCGAGTTTACCGGCATAGGCCGTGCCGCAATGGGCGGTGAGCGCCGCGAAAAAAGCGTCCTGCGGATTGCTGGCGGCGGGGGTCGTCGCGCAGCCGGTCAGCGCGACGGCAGCGGCAAAGGTCAGCGCGGCCTTCATTGCAGTAGCCCCAGCCGCGGAATTTCGATCTTCGGGCAGCGGTCCATCACCACCACGAGCCCCGCCGCATCGGCGCGCTTCGCCGCGGCGTCGTTGATCACGCCCAGCTGCATCCACACGGCCTTGGCGCCATGGACAATCGCCTCATCGACCGCCGACCCGGCGTCGTCGCTGTTACGAAAGATATCGACGATCTCGGCAGGGGGTTCGACATCGGCCAGCGTCGCGACAACCGGGGCGCCGTGGATCGTCGTCCCCGCATGGCCCGGATTGACCGCGATCACATTGTGGCCCTGCGCAACCAGAAAGGCGAGGACGCCGTTCGACGCGCGCGCCGGGTTGGGCGAGGCGCCCACCACCGCGATGCGGCGCTTCTGTCCCAGCAATTCGCGGATTTCGCCTTCGTCGTTGATTGCCATATCGCTTTACCCCTGTTTGCGCGCTTGCAGCCACTCGGCGACTCTCGCCGCTATCGCATGGAACGGCTCGCCCGCCGGGTCGGTTCCGGCGGCGGGCGGGACGCCGCCGTCGCTGGCCAGCCGGATGCCCATCGACAGTGGCACGCGGCCGAGGAAGTCGAGGCCCATCGTCTTCGCCGCCGCTTCGGCGCCGCCGCTGCCGAACGGGTCGCTGACCTCGCCGCAATGCGGACAAACATAGCCTGCCATATTCTCGACCAGCCCGATGACCGGCACGTCGGCCTGTTGGAACAGGCTGATCGCGCGCGTCGCGTCCATGAGCGCCAGGTCCTGCGGGGTCGACACGATCACGGCGCCCGCGGGCTTGTGCTTCTGGATCATCGTCAGCTGGACGTCGCCGGTGCCGGGGGGCAGGTCGACGATCAGCGTGTCGATGTCGCCCCAGCTGGCATCGACCAACTGCTCCAGCGCCTTGCCCGCCATCGGGCCGCGCCAGGCAATCGCCTGACCCGGCACCGCGATCTGCCCGGTCGACAGCATCGGCACACCGTAAGCGTTTGGCACGGGAACCAGTTTCGACCCGCGCGATTCGGGTTTGACGCCTTCGCTGTCCATCAGCCGGGGCTGCGACGGTCCATAGATGTCGGCATCGACCAGCCCGACCTTCACCCCGCGCCGCTGGAGCGCGACCGCGAGGTTGGCGGCGAGGGTCGATTTGCCGACCCCGCCCTTGCCGCTGCCGACCGCGATGATCGTCATCGATTTTTTTTCCGCCGTCATCGCGATGCGGACCTCGCTGACCCCCGCCTCGCCGAGCAGGCCTGCGCGCAATTTGTCTTCGAGCGGTTTGCGATCCTCGACCGCCAGCCCCGACAGATCGAGCACCACCGCCAGCAATCCCGCATCGTCAAGCAAGCGCAACCCCGATGTACGGCCCTCGCTCAGCTCGGCGGCGGCGGCGGTCAGGCGGGCGATATCGGCGCTTTGATCGGTCATGTCCGCGGCAGATAGGCATGCGCGGGTCAAATGCTACCCATTTTCGCGCGCACCCCCTGTTAATCGCGCGCGCCGACCCTATAAAAGCCTTATGAACGACAAAATCGACGGCAACACCGGACGCCGCAGCCCCAGAGGATTGCGGCAATTTTTCGAGGCGATCAGCCTGATGGCCAACAGCCCGTGGGGCAATGGCCCCGGCAAAGGCAGCGGGGACGGTGACGGTTCGGGGGATGGCAAAAAGCCCGGCCCCCGCAACCCGTGGGTGACTCCCGATCCGATCGACATCAATCGCGGCCGCAAACCGCGCGGCCCTTCGGCGCTCGACGAGCTGCTGCGCAAGGGGCGCGGCGGCTTTGGTGGTGGCGGATCGGGCGGCGGCGGCCAGTTCGATCTGGGCGATTCGGCGAAATTCTGGAAATGGGGCGTGCTCGCGGCGGTGGTGCTGTGGGTGATCTTTTCGTCCGTCCACATCGTCCCGCCCGAAAAGGAAGGCGTGGTCACCCGGCTTGGCAGCTATTCGCGCACCGTCGGCCCCGGCGTGAAGCTGACCTGGCCGGCGCCGATCGAACGCGTCCGGCTGGAAGACGTGCGCGCCATCCGCACCATGGCGGTCGGTTCGCCCAATGCGACCGACGAAAATTTCGTGCTGACCCGCGACCAGAGCCTGATCGACCTGGCGTATGAAGTGCGCTGGTCGGTGCGCGATCCCGAGCTGTTCTTTTTCCAGCTGTCCGATCCCGAAGGGACGATCCGCGAGGTCGCCGAAAGTTCGATGCGCGCCACCGTTGCCAATTTCAACCTGACCGATGCCATCGGCCCCGGCCGCGTGGAAATCGAGGCGCAGGTTCAGCAACGGATGCAGGATCTGCTCAACCAATATCGCGCCGGGGTATCGATTCAGGGCATCGCGATCCGCCAGGCCGACCCGCCGAGCCAGGTCGATGAGGCGTTCAAGGAAGTCACCGCGGCGCTGCAGGAACGCGAATCGGCGATAAACCTGTCACGCGCCTATCAGCAGCAGGTGCTGGAACGCGCCCGCGGCGACACCGCGGCGTTCGATCAGATTTACGAACAATATCGACTGGCGCCGGGGGTAACCCGCAAGCGCCTCTATTATGAAACGATGGAGAATGTGTTGTCGAATGTCGACAAGACCGTCGTCGAAGCGCGTGGGGTAACCCCCTATCTGCCGCTGAACGAGGTCCAGAAACGCCTGCCGCCCACCCCGCCCGCCGCGGCGACGAAAGGAGGCGAATGATGTTGAATTCGCTGACCCAGAACCCCGTGCGCTTGCTCGTCGGCATCGTCGCGCTGCTCGTCATCCTGTCGCAATCATTGGCGATCGTTCCCGAAGACAGGCAGGCGCTGATCCTGCGCTTCGGTGAAATCGAGCGTACGGTGAACCGTTACAAGCCGAACGAAGAGTTTGGCAGTTCGGGCGCCGGGCTGGTGCTGCGCGTCCCGTTCACCGACAATATCCAATATATCGACAAGCGGATCATGGGCGTGAACATGGAGCGCCAGCAGGTCCTGTCGACCGACCAGCAGCGGTTGCAGGTCGATGCCTTTGCGCGCTTCCGCATCACCAATCCGGTGCGGATGTATACTGCGATCCGAACCGAGGAGCGGCTCCAGCAACAGCTGGCGACGATCCTGGGCTCGTCGCTGCGCAACGAGCTGGGCAAGCGCACCTTTGCCACCCTGCTGTCGCCCGAACGCGGCGCGGTGATGGACAATATCCAGATCGCGCTGAACCGCGAGGCCAACAAATATGGCGCCGAGGTCATCGACGTGCGGATCAAGCGCGCCGACCTGCCCGAAGGCGCGACGCTCGAGGCGGCGTACAACCGGATGCGCACCGCGCGCCAGCAGGAAGCGACCGCAATCCGCGCCGAGGGGCAAAAGGAAGCGCAGATCATCCGCGGTAACGCCGATGGTGAAGCCGCGCGCATCTATGCCGCCAGCTTTGGCAAGGATCCCGAATTTTACGATTTCTATCGCGCCATGCAAAGCTATCGCCAGACCTTCCTGGGCGAGAACAACCAGGGCGGAACGTCGATCATCATGTCGCCCGACAATGAATATCTGAAGCGTTTCAGCGGCGGTTGATGCGGACGGGCGCGCCGGTGAATGGAACCGAAAGCGCCCGTTCATGTTCAATTGGCGTTCAGCCGCTGCGCCGCAGACCGCCGCAGCCGGGGTTAGTGAATTTTTCGGATGAGAAGAGGATTACCGATCGTGCGTTATGTTTATGGCATCACTTCGGCCTTGCTGGCGGGTGGCACCGCGCTGGCGCTGGTCACCCAATCCCCCGTCGGCGCGCAGGTCGCGCAGAATGAGGGCAGCGAAATCGCCAAGGTCGTGCCGCGTTCGGGCGCGCCCGAAAGCTTCGCCGATCTGGTCGAACAATTGCAGCCCGCGGTGGTCAATATCTCGACCAGGCAGAATGTCACGCTGGGCGTCCGGCTTAATCCCTTTGCCGGGACGCGCGAGCCGATCACCCAGGAACAGCAGGGCGGCGGATCGGGCTTCCTGATCTCCGCCGACGGCTATATCGTCACCAACAACCATGTGATTTCGGGCGGACCGCGCGGCGAGGCGGTCAATCAGGTCACGGTGACGCTGACCAATCAGAAGGAATATCGCGCGACGATCGTCGGCCGCGACGCCGCGTCCGATCTGGCGCTGCTCAAGATCGATGCGACCGGCCTGCCGTTCGTGAAATTCGCCGACAGCCGCACCGCGCGCGTCGGTGACTGGGTCGTCGCCATCGGCAACCCGCTCGGCCTTGGCTCGACGGTGACGGCGGGCATCATCTCGGCATTGCAGCGCAACATCGGGCAGGGCGGCGCTTATGACCGCTATATCCAGACCGATACCGCGATCAACCGCGGCAACTCGGGCGGGCCCTTGTTCGATTTGCAGGGCAATGTCGTCGGCATCAACAATATGCTGATCTCGCCCGTCGGCGCCAATATCGGCGTCAACTTCGCGATCCCAGCCGATGCGGCGATCCCGGTGATCAACGCGCTGCGCGCGGGCGAAAAGGTTCAGCGCGGCTATCTCGGTATCGGCATCGCGCCGGTCGACGAGGATCTGGCCGCGGCGCTGGGCCTGCCCAAGGACCGCGGCGAGTTCATCCAGCGCGTCGAGCCTGACCAGGCGGGCGAAAAGGCCGGCCTGAAGCGCGGCGACGTGGTGACCAAGGTCAATGGCCGCGACGTCACGCCGCAGCAGACCTTGTCCTATATCGTGTCGAACACCAAACCCGGCACGCGCATCCCGCTCGAGATTATTCGCGACGGCAAGCCGATGACCCTCAACGTCCTCGTCGGCACCCGTCCGCCCGAGGAAGAACTGGCCGGCAACACCTTCGATCCCGAAGCGGAGCAGACCGAGCCCGAGGATGCGACCGGCGCCGCCGACAAGGCGATCCAGGACGAACTCGGCCTGGCGGTGCAGGTCGTCACCCCGGACATCGCGCGCGCGGTCGGGGTCGATGCCAATACCAAGGGTCTGGTGATCGGCGCCGCGTCGGCGAACAGCGACGCGGGCCGCAAGGGTCTGCGCCGCGGCGACGTGATCCTCAGCGCCAACCGGGTGCCGGTAACGAGCAGTGAGGCACTGGCCAAGGCGGTGGCCGATGCCAAGCGCGCTGGCCGTGATGCGGTGCTGCTTGAAATCCTGCGCCGCGGTAATCCGTCGGCCTTCATCGCGGTGCGGCTGAAATAAATCCCGGCATCATTGCCTATGGAAAGGGCGCCGCGACCATCAGGTCCGGCGCCCTTTTTATTTGCGCGTCGCCATCGATGTTCTTATTATGTTCTAACACTACCGAGTCGGGAGAAGAATCATGATTGGCTATGTGACCCTGGGGACGAACGACCTTGCGAAAGCGGCGATCTTTTACGACGCAATTGCCGCCGAACTCGACACGCCGCGGATGATGGAATTCGACGGCTTTATCGCGTGGGGCAAGCCGGGCGGTGCGGCGGGGATCGGGCTGACCAAGCCGTTCGACGGCAATGCCGCGAGCGTCGGCAATGGCGTGATGGTGGCGCTGGAAGCGAAAGACAAGGAACAGGTCCAGCGCCTCTACGACATCGCGCTCGCCAACGGCGGCACCTGCGAAGGTCCGCCGGGACCGCGCGGCGAGGGGTTTTACGCGGGTTATTTTCGCGATCCGGATGGCAACAAGCTCAACGCCTTCATCATGGGGTGATGGATTGGCGCGGTGATTGCTTTGGGGTGGGAAGCGACCCTCATGCTCCCCGGCGAAAGCCGGGGCCCAGGGCGTCATCACGCAAGGCTGGCCCTCTCCCACTCTGGACCCCGGCTTTCGCCGGGCAACGGCAGCGATAGATCGATTCCAGACCTTCGTCACCTCGGACTCGTTCCGGGGTCCATGCGGCGCCGCGGTTATGGATCCCGGATCAAGTCCGGGATGACGATGATGGCTAAATCCTCCCCATCGCTGCGCGACAGGGAGGAGTAATGACGGACGTCAGTCATTGGCCGCCCCCTCAGGCATTATCAAAAACGCCTTTCCTAAACTATTCCGGCATGATCTACGATCTCGGATGACACGGCCGCTTCCTCCCACATGCGTCTCCCGGAAGGCCATTACGCGCTGTTATGTTAAAGCGACAAAGGCGACAGTGGCGGCGGACACATCCGTATCTTTTGTCGCCTTTGGGCGTCGGCCCCGCTGCCATTCGTTGCGATTTGCGAGTGAAGTTGCGCAGTTTTCCGCCGTTCTTTCCCCGACCGGCCACCGCCGCCGCATTCGGGTTTGCCGATTGCCTGTCTCGCCCTGCCACTCTAGATCGATGGAGAGGGGCCCAAGTGGAGGAAAAGCACAGTGACTGACGGCAGCACGGCAAGCGAAATCTATATCGGCCTCGGCGGCGGTGGCGCGGCCGACGGCCCGCGCCAATCGCTGGTGCTCAAGCGCGCCAACCGTCACGGGCTGATCGCGGGCGCGACCGGCACCGGCAAGACGGTGACGTTGCAGGGCCTGGCTGAGGGCTTTTCGGCCGTCGGCGTCCCGGTGTTCGTTGCCGACGTCAAGGGCGACCTTGCGGGCATGGCGATGGCCGGCAGCCCGATGTCGAAGATGCACGAGATTTTCGGCGCTCGGGCCACCGAGATTGGCGATACGACATGGGCCTATCGCGACAATCCCGTCATCTTCTGGGATTTGTTCGGCGAACAGGGCCATCCGATCCGCACCACCATTTCCGAAATGGGGCCGCTGCTGCTCGCGCGGTTGATGGGGCTCAACGAAGTGCAGGAGGGCGTGCTCGCAATTGCCTTCCGCGTCGCCGACGAACAGAATCTGCTGCTGCTCGACCTGGGCGATTTGCAGGCAATGCTGGTGTGGTGCGCGGAGAATGCCGACGAACTGACGACCAAATATGGCAATGTGTCGAAAGCGACCGTGGGTACGATCCAGCGGCAATTGCTGACGCTGGAAAGCCAGGGCGGCGCGCATTTCTTTGGCGAGCCCGCGCTCGATATCCACGACATGATCCGCTGCGACGACAATGGCCGCGGCTATGTCAACATCCTCGCCGCCGACAAGCTGATGGCGAGCCCCAAGCTCTATGCGACCTTCCTGCTCTGGCTGCTGTCGGAAATGTTCGAAACGCTGCCCGAGATCGGCGACCCCGACAAACCCAAGCTCGTCTTCTTTTTTGACGAGGCGCATCTGCTGTTCGACGACGCGCCGCCCGCGCTGACCGAAAAAATCGAACAGGTCGTGCGCCTGATCCGCTCGAAGGGGGTCGGGGTCTATTTCGTGACGCAGAACCCGATCGACATTCCCGAGGATGTCGCCGGCCAGCTTGGCAACCGCGTCCAGCATGCGCTGCGCGCTTTCACCCCGCGCGACCAGAAAGCCGTCAAGGCGGCGGCCGAGACCTTTCGCCCCAATCCCAAGGTCGATGTCGCGCGCGAGATCACCGAGCTCAAGGTCGGCGAGGCACTGGTGTCGCTGCTGATGCCCGACGGTGCGCCGTCGCCGGTCGAACGCACGCTGATCAAGCCGCCCTGCTCGCGCGCCGGACCGCTCGACGCCAAGGAACGCGCGATCATCAAGTCGATCTCGCCGGTCGAGGGCAAATATGACACGCTCGTCGATCGCGAAAGCGCCGAGGAACTGCTCGCGATGAAAGCCGAACAGGCGCAGGCCGCGGCGATCGAAGCCAAGGCGCAGGCGGAAGCCGACAAGCAGGCAGCCATCGCGGCCAAGGAAGCGGCGAAGGTGAAAGCCGCCGAAGAGCGCGAGCGGCTGCGGCTGGAAAAGGCCGCGGCGCGCGAAGCCGCCAAGCCGTCGATGACCGAAAAAATGGTACAATCGGCGGCGCGATCGGCGGCGACGAGCATCGGGCGGCAGGTCGCGGGCAAATTCGGCGGCCAGCTGATGCGCGGGATATTAGGCAGTTTGTTCAAGTGACGTGTGACCCCCTCGCTTCCGTCATCCCGGCGAAGGCCGGGATCTCAACGATGCCATCTGACGCACCGGCGAGATCCCGGCCTTCGCCGGGATGACGAACAGGGGTGTTGACGGTGGATCGCGATGCCGCGTTGATGGAGGCGAGCCTGATCGCCGTCGCCGACGCAGGCATCGACATCCGCCACGCGCTGTTCGAGCGCTTCTTCGCCGCCTATCCCGACCGCCGCGCCAGCTTCATTTCGGTCGATGCCGCCTCGCGGCGGATGACCGACGAAACGCTCCAGATGATGTTCGGGTTGGCCGGGGGCGAGGACTGGGTGTGGCCGCTCGTCGCCGAACTGGTGTTCACCCACCGCAGTTACGGCGCGTTACCGATCGCCGAATATGATGCCTTCATCGACATGACGGTCGCGGAATTGGGCTTGGCAGCGGGGCCAGCGTGGAGTGTGCCAGTCGCCGCGGCATGGCAGCGACAAGCCGACGCGTTGAAAGCGATGATCCGCAAGGCGCGCGCCGAATGGGCCAGCGCGATGCCCGCAGGCGCGCCGCAGATCGCTTGACGACCGGCCGGCGCCTAAATGCTCGACTCCAACGCCGAATCGCGGCAGCATCGGCCCACATGACAAAACCGATATTGCCTGGAGAGGTAGCCGCCGCCGTCGTCGACCCCGTCGCTTACGGCCAATGGGATCCGCTGCACGAGCAGCTGACATGGGCGCGCGCCAATGCGCCGCTGGCGGTGGCCGAGAATCACGATCACGACCCGTTCTGGCTCGTCACTCGCCACGCCGACATCATGGCGATCAGCCGCGATCCGCAGCGTTTCGCCAACGGCATCCGCCCGACGGTGCTGACCAACCGCGACGGCGAGGCGCTGGCGCGCGCCGCGACCCCGAACAATGACGGCCATCTGATCCGCTCGCTGGTTCAGATGGACGCGCCGGATCATATGAAATACCGGCTGCTGACCCAGAGCTGGTTCATGCCCAAGAACCTTAAGATCGTCGAAGATCGCATCCGCCAGATCGCGCGCGAGACGGTCGATCAGATGCTGGCGCAGGGCGGGGAATGCGACTTCGCCCGCGACGTCGCGGCGCATTATCCGCTGCGCGTCATCATGGATATCTTGGGGGTGCCGCCCGAGGATGAACCGCGGATGCTGATGCTGACGCAGCAATTATTCGGCCCGACCGATCCCGAACTCAACCGCAGCCGCGAAGCGATCACCAGCGCCGAACAGGCGATCGCGATGCTGAATTATGTCATCGCCGATTTCGAGCAGTATTTCGCGGCGCTGACCGCCGAGCGCCGCGCCCGTCCGCGTGAGGATATCGCGACAGTGATCGCCAATGCCACGATCAATGGCGAGCAGATCCCCGACCGCGAAATGTCGGGCTATTACATGATCGTGGCGACCGCGGGGCACGACACGACGAGCGCCTCGACCGCGGGCGCGATCATGGAGCTCGCGAAAAATCCGGCGCTGTTCGACCGCTTCCGCGACGCGGCGACCGACAAGGCCGGACTGATCGAGGAAGCGATCCGTTGGACCACCCCGGTCCAGCATTTCATGCGCAGCGCGAAAGAAGATGTCGAGATTGGGGGGCAGACGATCCGCGCCGGCGACTGGTTGATGCTGAATTATGTGTCCGCCAACCGCGATGAGGCTGTCTTCGCCGACCCGTTTACGTTCGACCCCGACCGCGAGACGAACCCGCAGATTGCGTTCGGCTTCGGCGCGCACGTGTGCCTCGGCCAGCATCTGGCGCGGATGGAAATGCGGATCCTGATGGAGGAACTGCTGCCGCGAATCAAAAGCCTGGAGCTGGCGGGCGAACCGGCGCGGGTGGAGTCGGTGTTTGTCGGCGGATTGAAGCGGCTCCCGATCCGGTTTGCGGCGGCCTAAACCTTCTCACCCGGGAAAAACCGCGCGATCACGTCGCTCGCCAGTCGCGCCGGGCGCAGCGTTTCGGCGTCGATGCAGCACCAGCTCGACTTGACCTCGGCCAGCACATCCTCGCCGCGCTTGATGATCGTTTCGTAGAAGGCGCGGGCGCCTTGGACCTTTTCGAGGATCACGGTCGCGATGACCTCATCGTCGAGGAAGGCGGGGCGGCGGTAGGTGATCTCGTGCTTCAGCGCGACCCACAGATGCTGGGCCACCGCCTCGGGCGGCGCGATGTGGCGCCAGTGCGACAGCACCGCATCCTGCACCCAGCTCAGATAATGGGCATTGTTGACGTGGCCCATGAAATCGATCTGGTCGGCGCCGACGGCGATGGGGTGGTCGTGCGGGAGTGATGCTGCGGTCATATCGCTGACACTAGTGTCAACAAAATGTGACGGAAAGATGAAATCTCACCCGCGTCCACGATAGGGCGCGACGCCTTGATCGGGCAACCACAGGCCTGCGGGCGGTGCGCTCGATTGCCAGAACACATCAATCGGAATGCCGCCGCGCGGATACCAGTAGCCGCCGATGCGCAGCCATTGCGGCTGCATCTCGTCGAACAACCGGCGGCCGATGCCGACGGTGCAATCCTCGTGAAAGCCCGCATGATTGCGGAACGAACCGAGAAACAGCTTCAAACTCTTCGATTCGACGATTGTCTCGCCCGGCGCATAGTCGATCACCAGATGCGCGAAATCGGGCTGGCCGGTGACGGGGCAGAGCGAGGTGAATTCGGGCGCGGCAAAGCGCACCAGATACAATTCGCCGATGCGCGGATTGGGGACATAGTCGAGGACCGCGGCTTCTGGCGCGGCAGGAAGGTCGCTCGACTGGCCAAGATGTTTGGGCGCGAGCGGCGGATGGCTGGAATCACTCATGGAAACCGTCTAGGGCGCAGCGCGGCCTTTGTCACCGATACGATAGTGGCCGAGTTCAGCGCCAATTCAGCAGCGCCGACCACAATGAGCACTTCGGGATCGCAGAAGCATAATGACGCACAGGAATTTCCGGTACAGCAACAGCGCGACGCGATGGCCGCGCCTTGCGCTGATCCTCGCGCTGTCGGGCGCCGCGCCAGTGCAGGCGCAGGATACCGAAACGCCAACGCCCGCTCCGTCGTCGATCTTTCGCCTGCCCCCCGCCGATGAGGGCCGCGCCCCGGGGGTCCAGGGACCGTCGGACAACGGCCTGCCGCCGGTTGCGCCCAACGAACGGCGCGGTGTGCAGCCGCCGACCCCGACCCCGACTCCCACGCCAACGCCGCCGCGGGTGACATCGACGCAACCGCTGCCGACCGCGACACCCACGCCAGCCCCGGCGCGTCGTGAAGCACCGACTACCGCCGCGCCGCGTCCGGCGTCCGCCGCCACCGAAGCGGCGCCTGATCCAGCGGCGCCGTCCGGGCCCGCGCTGTCGGCGCAAGAGTCGGCACCCCCGGCCCTTGCGGCGCCGGTCGCTGCGCCCGCGCCCGACCGGGATATCGCGCCGCCGGCCATCCCTTCGACCGATGCCCCCGCCGGAACGCCGCTTTGGGCCTGGGCGCTCGCGGTGCTCGCCGCGCTCGGCGCCGGGCTGTGGTATTGGCGCCGCCGTCCGGCGCTGACCGGTCCTGCCGACGATGCCGCGCGCGCCCCGCCGCGTCCTCCCGCATCGCCACCAGCGCCGCGCGCGGCTACGCCGCCCGCGCCGCGCAATGGGCCTGCGCCTGGGCCTGCCCCAACGCCCGCGCTGCCGGTTGCGGCGCCGCGCGCCGGATCGCCGCTGGTGACCCGCGCTGCGGGTGAGCAACGGGCCAGGATCGGCATGGCCCTCGATATCCGCAGCATCCGCTTTGCCGCCGATCATGTCGCGGTTGGCTTTACACTCCACTTGCAGAATCAGGGTATGCTGCCCGCCACCGGCCTGATGATCCGCTTGGCACTCGGTCAGGGGTCGGCAATGCCTGAGGCGGTGCTGGGCCGCTTTTTTGACGGCGCCGGCGGCAGCGTGCTGCGCGACGACATGGAACTTGGTGTCGGCGCTGGAGACGCGCTTTCAACGGAAGTCATGCTGCCGCGCACCGCGATCGAACCGCTGATGATCGGCGGCAAGCCCATGTTGGTGCCGGTGATGGCGCTTGATGTGACCTATCATTGGGACGGCGAGGGCGAGGCGTTTGGCCAGAACGCCGGAAGTTTTGTGCTCGGCCGCCAGCAAGGCACGGGTCCTCATGACAAGCTGGCGCCATTGCCGCTCGACCGCGCCGTCTATCAGGTCGATCGCCCTGGTGCGCGCGCCACTGCAATCCAACGCACTCAATAGAATCGTTCGGGCCCGTCCGAAGCGCTGAATTCTCGTTGCGGCGCAGCATTGGCTGAGGCACAGCGCCACCGTGCTTGAAAAACAGCACGGCGGGGCATAGGCTTGTCCTCCCCGGAAAGAAGCGCGCAGGATGACCGGCGAAGGGACAACAAGGTTCCGATCGGTCGCAACAGGAGCATGACATGGACGCCTTGGTCTCAACCGACTGGCTGGAACGCGAACTGGGGGCGTCGGACCTGCGGGTCGTGGACGCGACGAAATTCATGGGCGATTCGGGACGCGATGCCCGCGCCGAATATGAAGCGGGCCATATCCCGGGCGCGGTGTTCATGGACTTGGCCGAACTGACCGACCCGTCGAGCGATATCGACAATATGGCGCCGCAGGCCGAAAAATTCGCAAGCCGCATGCAGTCGCTGGGCTTGGGCGATGGCAGCCGTATCGTGCTGTACGACGACAGCCCGCTGAAAAGCGCGGCGCGCGCCTGGTGGCTGCTCAAATTGTTCGGCGCGCACGACGTCGCACTGCTCGACGGCGGGCTGGCGAAGTGGAAGGCCGAGGGCCGCGCGCTTGAAATGGGCAAGCAGACCCTGCGCCACCGTCACTTCACCGTGTGGCGCGATGCCAAGGCGGTGCGGACCAAGGACCAGATGCTCGCCAACCTCGACAGCGGCGCCGAACAGGTCGTCGATGCGCGCCCCGCGGCACGCTTCACCGGCGAGGAACGCGATCCGCGTCCGGGTCTGGCGCCCGGCCATATTCCCAATTCGCGCAGCCTGCCGCACAGCGCGCTGTTCAACGCCGATGGCACCTGGAAACAGGGCGATGATCTGAAGGCCGCCTTCGACGCCGCCGGGATCGACCTCGACAAGCCGCTCGTCACTACCTGCGGCAGCGGCATGACCGCAACCGTCGTGGCCTTTGGCGCGCATCTGCTGGGCAAGGACGATGTCGCGGTTTACGACGGCAGCTGGACCGAATGGGGCGCCGACCCGGCAACCCCGAAGGCAACCGGCGCGGCTTGAAGCGGGTATCGTGAGGCGCGGGCGATCAATCGATGCCCGCGCGTAGCGTTATTTTGACTCACACAAAGACACAAAGATGGCAGTTCTCGCGCCCACGGTGCGCGCACGAACTGCCCTCTTTGTGTCTTTGTGTGAGATAATTTGGTTCCGCTACGCGGGAGGGACAAAGCCCACCTCTGGATTTTACCCTGCGTGTCGTTAACAGGGGGGGATGAGCAAAAGCGACGACGAGAGCCTCCGCCCCGCCACCAAGCTGGTGCAGGGCGGGCGGCGGCCCGAGTGGACGGGCGATCCGCGGCTGGGCGGCAGCGTCGTCAACCCGCCGGTGTGGCGCGCCTCGACGATCCTGTACGACAATATCGCCGACCTCGACGCGCGCGGCCATGCGACGCACGACAAGCTGTATTACGGCCGTCGCGGCACCCCGACGGTGTGGGCGCTCGCCGACGCGCTGACCGGCATGGAGCCTGGGGCGGCGGGGACTTTGCTCTATCCCTCCGGCGTTGCGGCCAATTCGGCGGGGCTGCTCGCGCTGCTGGCGCCCGGCGATCATCTGTTGATGGTCGACAGCGCGTATGAGCCGACGCGCACCTTTTGCGACGGGCTGCTGGCGCGCTATGGCGTGGCGACCACCTATTATGATCCGCTCGTCGGGGCCGATATTGCCGACCTGATCCGGCCGGAAACGCGGCTGATCTTCCTCGAATCGCCGGGCAGCCTGACCTTTGAGGTGCAGGACATTCCTGCGATTACGGCGGTGGCGCGCGAGCGCGGGGTGCTGACGATGCTCGACAACACGTGGGCGACGCCCTTGCTGTTCCCCGCGCTCGCGCATGGCGTCGACGTGACGATGATGAGCCTGACCAAATATGTCGGCGGCCACAGCGACGCGATGATGGGATCGCTGACCGCGACCAAAGCGGTGTGGCCGCGGCTGCGCAGCGCGGCGTATCAGCTGGGGCAGGCGGTGTCGCCCGACGATTGCGCGCTGATGCTGCGCGGCCTGCGCACGCTCGACGTGCGCATGGCGCGGCACAGCGTAAATGGTCTGGTGGTCGCCGACTGGCTCGCGGCGCGGGCTGATGTGGGCCGCGTTCTCCATCCGGCGCTGCCCGGCGATCCCGGCCATGCGATCTGGGTGCGCGATTTTGGCGGAACCAGCGGGCTGTTCGGCTTTACCCTGAAAGGCGCCGACGCGGCGGGCCGCGCGCGCTTTATCGACGCACTGTCATTGTTCGGTATCGGGTTCAGCTGGGGCGGTTATGAAAGTCTGGTCGTCCCCGGCAATCCCATCCGAACCGCGACCGAATGGGCTGACCCCGACCCGCTTATCCGCCTGTCGATCGGACTCGAAGATCCCGCCGACCTGATCGCCGACCTGACCCGCGGATTCGCCGCACTATGAGTGCCGCGGCCAATCTGCGCGAGGGGTTCGACGGGATGGTTGTCGCGATGAAGGCGATCGGGCTCGACGTCGGCGCTTACCGCCTGTCGCTGTACAGCCTGTTTTCGACGGTCGTTGTTGCTGTCCTGTTGTATTTGGCGGTCAAAATTGTACTGCGCGCGACCAAATGGCTGCTCCGCCGCAACACCCATATCGACCAGACCCAGCGTTTGCTGACCGAAAAGCTGATCGCGATCGCGCTGTTCGTCTTTGCTATGCTGTTCGGTATCGACCTGCTCGGCATCGACCTGACCGCGCTGGCGGTATTTTCGGGCGCCGCGGGCCTCGCGATCGGTTTCGGATTGCAGAAAACCGTCGGCAACCTGATCGCGGGGATCATCCTGTTGATGGACCGGTCGATCAAGCCCGGCGACGTGCTCGTCGTCGGTGATGGCAGCAGCATGGGCGGATCGACGCTGCCCGGCGGGATGCCCAATGTGGGCCGCGTCGCCAAGATCGGGGTGCGCGCCGTCAATGTCGTCACCCGCGACGGCAAGAAGCATCTGATCCCGAACGAGCTGCTGATGACGCAGGCGGTCGAAAACTGGAGCTATGCCAGCCCCGAAGTGCGGGTGCGGATGCGAATTCCAGTGCCTTATGACGCCGATCTGCGGCAGGCGCAGCGGCTGATCATTGAGACGGCGAAGGCGAACCCGCGCATCTTGGACGAACCCGAACCGGCGGTGTGGATCACGGCGTTCGGCGAACGCGCCGTCGAGCATGAACTGCGCATCTGGATTTCGGACCCCGAGGCGGGGCTGGGCAATATCCAGGGCGAGGTGTTTCTCGGCATCTGGGACCGGTTCCAAGAGGCGGGGATCCGGATTCCCTATCCGCGGACCGATGTGCGGATGTTGCCCGTGGCAGACAAGCCGGACAGCGAATTATAGTTTTTCCCCGCGAAAGCGGGGACCCATCACCGGTCGGTTCAACCTCGCACCGGCCGGTGATGGACCCCTGCCTTCGCAGGGGCACGACGGGTTAGTATCCCACCTGCTTCGCGCGTTCGATGCATTCGACGATGATGCGCTTGGCTTCGTCGACGTCGCCCCAGCCGTTGAGCTTCGCCCATTTGCCGGGTTCAAGGTCTTTGTAATGGGTGAAGAAATGCTCGATTTGCTGGAGCACGATCGGCGGCATGTCGGTGTAGCTGGCGACGTCGGCATAATAGGGGAAGGTCTTGTTGACCGGGACGCAGAGCAATTTTTCGTCTCCGCCAGCGTCGTCCTCCATCAGCAGCACGCCGATCGGACGGCACTTGACCACCGCGCCCGCGACGATCGGTGAGCGCGCGACGACGAGCGCGTCGAGCGGATCGCCGTCTTCGCCCAGCGTGTGCGGCACGAAGCCGTAGTTGGCGGGGTAGCGCATCGGGGTGTGGAGGAAGCGGTCGACGAACAATGCGCCCGACGCCTTGTCGAATTCATATTTCACCGGCTCGCCGCCGATCGGCACTTCGATCAGGACATTCAGGCTGTCGGGCGGGCTGTCACCGGCGGGGATCAGGTCGATGCGCATGGGAGAGTCGTGTCCTTTTGTTTATGAGTCGGGCGTTTTTATGAGTCGGGCGCCCCTTAGCCGTTCGTGTCGAGCGAAGTCGAGACACCCATCGTGAGAGAGCCGATTAGGGGCATCTCGACTTCGCTCGATGCGAACGGAATTCTAAGGCGGCTAGAGTGTGCGCTTCGGCGCCAGCAGCCGGTCGAACCAATCCGGCCCACTGCCGACCTTTTCGACATGCGGCCAGCGCAGCCCGCCGTGATAGGCGATCTCGATCTGGCGATAGCGCCCGCCGCGTTCGACGAGCAGCCGCACCGGGGTCTTGCCGTCGGTTGCGGCGCGGACCGCGGCTTCCAACCGATCCTTGCTATAGGTAGTGCCATCGACCGCGACGATCTTGGTGCCATTGACGATGTCGGCCCTGAACGCCGGACTATCCCACAGGATCGCGCTCGCGACGCCATCCTTGTCGATCGTCAGCCCCAGCGAATGGGTCAGGTCAACATTCTTCGCCTGTGCCATGCGGTCGCGGTCGAACACATTGGGGACATCGCGCCACACCAGTCGATACCCCGCGCGCTCGATGCCGCGCACCGGCGCCCCTTGCCCCGGCGTCTGCAACCGCTGGCGCAGGAACCCCGCCCAGTCATAAGGATGCACCGTATTGAGCGCCGCCACGACATCGTCGAAATCATAGCTGTCCTGTCCCCAATCGCCCTCGCGCCCGCCGAAAAAGGCGCGCGCGAAATCGTCGAGGCTTTTGGTGTCGTTCGTCGCTTGGCGGATCAGCAGGTCGGCCTCGAGCCAGGTCAGCGATCCCTCATTGTAATAATCCTCGCCGCGCGCCCAGCTGGCAAAAGGTTTGGGTTTGCGTGCGCCGATGACCGGGTCGAGCGTCGTATCCTCGACCGATCGCCATTCGCGGCCCGGCTGCGCGCTGTAAAAGCCGGCATGGGTCGCCCATTCGGCCAGGATCATCTCCTTCGACTGCATCCCCGACCGGCCCGCGAGAACAAGATCCCAATAGCTGGTTTGGCCTTCGTAAACCCACAGCAGATTGCCCTGCATCGGCGTGCGGTAATCGGGGGTCCATAATTTGTCGGGGCGGCGATATTTGCCGTTCCAGCTGTGGACCAGTTCGTGCGGCAGCAGTCCGCGCTCGCTGTCATTTTCGTCCCATGCGGTGAAATAGTCGCGCGCGCGGCTGTTTTCGCTGCTGCGATGATGTTCCAGCCCGATGCCGCCGAGTTCGTCGGTCAGCGCGAGCAGAAATTCATACCGGTCGAAGGGGCGCGAGCCGAACAGCGCGACCGCTTCGGAGACCAGTGCGGCGTGGCGCGCGATATGGTCCGGGCGCGCGTCGAGATATTTGGCCTCGTCGGCGACGACGTTCAGCGCGACATTCTGCCCCAGATCCCATTTGCGGAAATGGCGCCCCGCGAACATTGGGCTGTCGACCAGCACCTCATAATTGGTCGGGGCATAGCTGTAGCGGTTGCCGCTGATTTTCAGCCCGTCGAGCGCCGCGGCCCCGGTCCACCCATCGGGCAGGGTGACCTCCAGCTGCACCGGGATTTGCCGCGTGAAATAGCCCGCCGGGTAGAGGCTGACCTGTTCCCATTGCAGGTTCATCATCGCGGGGGTGACGACGACGCGCCCCTCGCTGGTGCGCGTCGGCGACAGGAAATCGAAGGCGACGTCGATGCTCTTGACCCCGGCCGGGACATCGACGTCAAACGCATAGACATCGGTCGGCTGGCGCGTCCAGCTCAGCGGCTTGCCGCCCGCGGTGGGTTTGAATCCGGCCATTTCGGCGATCGCGCCGCGTGGGGCGTGCTTGCCGGGTAGCCATTCGGGATAGAGCAGGGTCAGCTTGCCGGGCCTGGCGACCGGGATCGTCTGGCGGACGCGAAAGATACCGCGCGCGACGTCGGTGGCATCGACCTTGAGCTGCATCGTGCCGGGATAGGGTTTGTCGGCGGGCAGCGGGATGGTCAGCGGCTGGACGACCGGCTGCGGTCGGCTGTTGCCATTTTGGGCAGAAGCGGCGGGGGTGATGGCGATCAGGGCGGCGGCGGCGAGCAGTTGTTTTTTCATCGGTGGATTGTGCCGGGAAATGGGCGCGAGGTCCAGAGTGACGCCCCTCTCCCCTTGCGGGGGTGCGGGGTTGGATTGCCCCCGGCAATCCAAGTCCAGTCTGGGGGACTGGACGACCCCGCGCCGGTTGCGCAGACTTGCCAGCTTGCTGGCTAGTCGAAGCTGGGTGATGGGTTTGGACCTTGCGAGCGAAAGCCACGGCAGAACCCCTCATCCAACTTCGCCTAGTCGCTCCGCGACAAGGCTTCGTATCCTTCTCCCGCAAGGGGAGAAGGTTTGACCGCGGCACTTTGCCTTTCGTCCAAAACCCATTAGACGCCGCGCCCATGAGCAAGGATAAATCCGCCAAAATCCCGACGCCGCAGGCCGTGCGCGGCACCCAGGACATGCTGGGCGATTTCGCCGACCGTTTTGCGCATGTCGTCGATACCTTCGAACGGGTGCGCCGCCTCTATGGCTACAAGCGCATCGAGGTGCCGGTGATCGAGCCGACCGCGGTGTTCGCGCGCTCGCTGGGTGAAACCACCGACGTCGTGTCGAAGGAAATGTATTCGTTCGAGGACCGCGGCGGCGAATCGATCACGTTGCGCCCCGAATTCACCGCGGGCATCGCGCGCGCCTACATCACCAACGGCTGGCAGCAATTCGCGCCGCTGAAGGTCGCGACGCACGGGCCTTTGTTCCGCTACGAGCGCCCGCAAAAGGGGCGCTATCGCCAGTTTCATCAGCTCGACGCCGAAGTGCTCGGCAGCGACAGCCCGCTGGCGGATGCGGAATTGCTGGTGTTCGCCGATCAGCTGCTGAAGGAGCTGGGGATCGCCGAGGGCGTGACCTTGACGCTCAACACATTGGGCGATGCGGAAAGCCGCGATGCGTGGCGCGCGGCGCTGGTCGAGCATTTCGAAAGCCATCGCGGCGATCTGTCCGAAGACAGCCTCGCACGGCTCGACAAGAACCCGCTGCGCATTCTGGACAGCAAGGATCCCAAGGACCACCCGATCGCCGACAGCGCGCCCGATATCGATGCGTTTCTGACCGGCGAAGCGCAGGATTTCTTTGGCGCGGTCACATCGGGGCTCGATGCCGCGGGCGTCGCGTGGGAACGCAACGGACGGCTGGTGCGCGGTCTCGACTATTACCGTCACACCGCGTTCGAATTCGTCACCGACCGGTTGGGGGCGCAGGGCACGGTGCTTGGCGGCGGGCGCTATGACGGGCTGATCGAAGCGCTCGGCGGCCCGCCGACCGCGGCGGTCGGCTGGGCGGCGGGGATCGAACGGTTGGCGATGTTGCTGGCCGACGAGGTCATCGACAATCGATTGGACGCCGTGATCGCGGTTGAGGACGATGGGCAGCTGGCTGCCGCGATGAAGGCGGTCTCTGCGCTGCGCAACAGCGGTTTCGCAACCGAGATCGTGGCCAGCGGCTCGCCGCGCAAGCGCTTCGACAAGGCTGCAAAAATTCCGGCGCATGCATTGATTTCGATCGGGATGCGCGACGGCGCGGCGCATATCAACGTGCGCGGCGAAAGCGATCGTGCAAAGGCGGTCGAAACTTGCCTGCAATCGTCACCCCGGACTTGATCCGGGGTCCAAACGGCACCGGCGGCCATGGATCCCGGATCAAGTCCGGGATGACGAAGATTTGAAATGATAGCAAATAGATGACCTCCGTATCCGAACGCCAGATCGACGCCATCATCGAACGCCACGCCGCTCTGCAAGCGCGCATGGTGACCGGCGATATGGCGCCCGCGGATTTTGTCGCGGCGTCGAAGGAATTTGCCGAGCTTGAGCCCGTCGCGACCGCGGCGCGCGAAGTTGTGCGGCTGCGCGGCGAGCTGAGCTCGCTGACCGAAATGCTTGCCGATCCCGAGATGAAGGCGATGGCGGCCGAGGAAATCGCGGCGGTTGAGGCCGCGTTGCCTGCTGCAGAGCATGACCTCGCGCTCCAGCTGCTGCCCAAGGATGTCGCCGATGCGCGCGCCGCGATGCTCGAAATTCGCGCCGGGACCGGCGGCGACGAGGCGGCGCTGTTCGCGGGCGACCTGCTGCGCATGTACAGCCGCTTTGCCGATGGACAGGGGTGGAAGGTCGAAATCATCTCGGCGAACGAGGCTGAAATGGGCGGCTATAAGGAAGTCGTCGCGTCGGTGTCGGGGCAGGGGGTGTTCGCGCGGCTGAAGTTCGAAAGCGGCGTCCACCGCGTCCAGCGTGTTCCCGCAACGGAAAGTCAGGGCCGCATTCACACCAGCGCCGCGACCGTCGCGGTGCTGCCCGAGGCGGAGGAGGTCGACGTCGCGATCAACGACAGCGACCTCAAGATCGACATCTATCGCGCGTCGGGGGCTGGCGGCCAGCATGTCAACACCACCGATTCGGCGATCCGCATCACCCATATTCCGTCGGGGCTTGTCGTGATTCAGCAGGACCAGCGCAGCCAGCACAAGAACCGCGCCAAAGCGATGCAGGTGCTGCGCGCGCGGCTCTATGATCTCGAGCGCGCCAAGATTCATGACGCTGAAGCGTCGGCGCGCAAGTCGATGGTCGGGTCGGGCGATCGCTCCGAACGCATCCGCACCTATAATTTCCCGCAAGGCCGGGTGACCGACCACCGGATCAACCTGACGCTCCACCGCCTGCCCGAAATTATCGAGGGCGCGATGGACGAGCTGATCGACGCGCTGATCGCCGAGGATCAGGCGCAGCGGCTGGCGGGGCTGGGTGATGGATAAAAAGCCCCTCCCCTTCAGGGGAGGGGTTGGGGTGGGGTGTCGAGAGATAGCGCCATGCCTCTAGACCCCACCCCTGGCCCCTCCCCTGAAGGGGAGGGGGGAGTCTCGGACAATATCCGCACCGCCACCAATCTGCTCATGGGGATCAGCGACACGCCGCGGCTCGATGCCGAACTGCTGATGGCGCATGCGCTGGGGGTCGAGCGGCAGGATGTGTTGCTCGATCCGGCGCGGTATGACGTGCCCGAACTTTACGCGCATCTGATCGCCCGCCGCATGGCGCATGAGCCGATCGCCTATATTGTCGGTTATCGCGATTTCTGGACGCTGCGGATCGCGGTGGGGCCAGGGGTGCTGATCCCGCGCCCCGACAGCGAAACACTGGTCGAAGCATGCCTCGACCTCGCCCGCGAACGCGGCGCGGGGTGGCCGTCGCGGGTGCTTGATCTGGGCACAGGGCCGGGGAGCTTGCTGCTCGCCGTGCTCAGCGAGTTTCCGGCGGCCACGGGGCTGGGTGTCGATATATCCGAACAGGCGCTGGCCTATGCGCGCGACAATGCCGAGGAACTAGGCATGGCCAGTCGCACTGTCTTTCGGTCGGGCGACTGGGCCGCAGGCATCGACGGCCGCTTCGACCTGATCCTGTGCAACCCGCCCTATATTGGCGACGACGAACAGCTGATGCCCGACGTCGCCGATCACGAGCCCGCGGGCGCGCTGTTTGCCGGTCCCGACGGGCTCGACGATTACCGCCGCATCATCCCCGAATTGCCGCGCCTGCTGGTCCCCGGGGGCGTCGCGATCCTTGAAATCGGCGCCACCCAGCATATCTCGGTCCGGCAACTCGCTGAAGCGGCGGGATTCGCCGTCGCTTGCCGCCAGGATCTGGGTGGCCGCGACCGGGCGCTTTTGCTGACGCGCGCCTGACCGGCCCGCGCAAATATCGCTTGGTTTTCGCCGCAAAGCGGGTTAGGGGCCAGTCACAGACCCGGCTGGGGTACCTTTGGCGATGCACAAGCATCGATACTGGTCCGGCGGATCTGCTTCCCACTTACGATGTTCGTACCGGGCCTTGGTCCAGACGAGCGGTAAAGGGCAAGAACCGCGCATGGCGCGCGGGCACGACGCGTCAACAGCGCGATCGGCCAAAAGGGGTTGGCTTAGCTTATTTAGCTTTTCGACAGGATGTCTCAGTTGAACATGAACAACCGCCAAAGCGGTCGCCGTCGCGGCCGCAACAATAACAACAGCAACAACAATAGCCGCCCGCAATCGGGTGGCCGCGGCGGGGTCGATCAGGCCAATCGCATCGACAGCCGGGCGCGCGGCAATGGCGCCCAGATGATCGAGAAATACCGCAATCTGGCACGCGATGCGCAGCTGGCCGGGGACCGGGTCCAGACCGAATATTACCTCCAGTTCGCCGATCATTATTTCCGCGTCGTGAGCGATTTCCGCATCCGTCAGGAAGAAAAGAACGCGCAGAACGGTCAGGATCGCGGCCAGGACCGCCAGCGCGAAATTCGCGGCGTCGAAGATTTCGACGGCCATGACGACAGCGATCTGGATCTGGACGCCGACCGCGACGACAATGGCGACAGCGATCGCGGCGAGCGCAATGATCGCGGCGACCGCAACGACCGTAATGAACGCAGCGATCGGAACGACCGCGCTGACCGCAACGATCGTCCCGAGCGCAGCCAGCGCGAAGCGCGCGGCAATCGCGACACGCGCAGCGACCGTGACGACGATAATCGCGGCAACCGCCAGCCGCAGGAGCGCCCGCGCCGCGACCGCGACGATGTCCGCAGCGACGGTCGCAACAATGATGGCGACGACGCCGAAACCAACGTCGTCGAAACCGTCGCCGAGGAAGCCCCCGCACCGCGCACCAACCGCCGTAGCCCGCGCCGTCCGCGCACGGTCGAAGCCGACAGCAACGACGATGGCGGCAATGCCGGCATCGACACCGCGGTGCTGCCCCCGGCCATCGGCCGCCCCGAACGCAGCGTTGAAGCCGACGTCGAAACCGACGGCGGCGACGAAGCGCCCGCCGCCAAGCCGCGCCGCACCCGCCGCACCTTGGCGACGCGCAGCACCGGCGTCGAAGCCGCCGAGTAACAGTACATCTTCGCGCTGGTCATTGACCGGCGCATGACATAGCCTCCCCGTAGTCACATCTGCGGGGAGGCTTTTTTATGCGCGCTTTGGCAAGGACTTGCGGGGCAGTGGTCGTCGCTGCTGTATTGGCGGGCCCTCCAGCCGCCGCGCAGGACGGAATGCCGGGCAACGCGCAGGGCGACGTCGCCGTCACCATCTATAACAATGGCCAGTCGCTGGTGCAGGACGAGCGCCAGCTCAGCGTCGCCGCAGGCCGCAACCGCATCGAATTTCCCGACGTATCGGCGCGCATCCGCCCCGAGACGGTGACGCTGTCGGGTCCGGGCATCGCCATCGTAGAACAGAATTTCGATTTCGACCTGCTCACCCCCGACAAGTTGATGGACAAGGCGGTCGGCCAGTCGATCACGCTGGTCCGCACCAATCCCGCGACCGGCGCCGAACGCACCGAGCGCGCCAAGGTGCTGGCCGCGAACGGCGGCATCGTGCTCCAGATCGGCGAGCGGATCGAGGTGCTGCGCGACGACGGCCTGCCGGTGCGCGCGGTGTTCGATCGTCTGCCACCCAATTTGCGCGCCCGCCCGACGCTGTCGGTGACGGTCGATGCCGCCAGTGCCGGGACGGTCCCGACGCGGCTGTCGTACCTGACTCCCAATCTGGGCTGGACCGCGGATTATGTCGCGCTGTTCGATGCGGCAAAGGGCGCGATGGACATTCAGGGCTGGGTGACACTGACCAACAGCACCGGCACGACCTTTGCCAATGCGCGCACCTTGCTCGTGGCGGGCAATCCCGGCGGGGGCGGCGGCTTCCGCCGGATGACCGGCACGATGGATTCGGCGGGGACCGAAAGCAACGACCGCGAACGGCTCGGCGACTATTATCTCTATCCGCTCGCCGCCCGCACGACGATTGCCAACGCCCAGCAGAAACAGGTGAGCTTCCTCGATGTCAAAGGCGCGCCCGCGCAATCGACCTATGAATATGTCAATCGCTGGCTGGGCAGCTCCAACGAAGCGGTGAGCACCGCCAGCGTGCTGCGCTTTTCGACCTCGCGGCAGGGCGGGCTGGGTGACCAGCTGCCCGCCGGGACGATCCGCGTCTATATGCGCGACGCGCGCGGCGATCCGCAGTTCATCGGCGAAAACAGCATCGGCCATACCCCGATGGGATCGGCGATGTCGCTGCGCACCGGCGATGCCTTTGATGTGAAGGTCCAGCCGACGGTCGTCTCGCGTACCCGCAAGGGCGATTCGCGCTGGGTGACCAGGATGAAATATACGGTCACCAACGCGCGCCCGACCCCGGTAACGGTGCTGCTGGCGCAGGACGGGCTCTATGGCGACGTGCGAATCAGCGATGAGAGCCTGAAGGGCGAACGCATCTCCGCCGACCGTGTCGAATGGCAGGTGCCGGTGCCCGCCAATGGCAAGACCGACGTCACCGTCACCTTCGATACGCGTTACTGAGGCGCGCGCGATGCGGGGCGCGCTACTGCTGGCATGGATCGCGGCGCTGCTGGTGCCGGAGGGGGCGCATGCGCAGGCCGAACCGGCGATCGTCGTGTCGGCGAAAATCGATGACGCCGCGGTCACCGTCTATCGTGCCCCGAATCGCGGCGGGGGGGCAATCAACCCGAACTGGCCGCAGGGCTTTGCCTTCATCACCGAAACGCGCACGGTCACGCTGCCCGCCGGGACATCGGTGCTGCGGTTCGAAGGCGTCGCCGAAGGGCTGCTGCCCGAAACCGCGGTGGTCAGCGGCCTGCCCGACGGGGTGATCGAAAAGAATCGCGACGCGCGGCTGCTGTCGCCCGCGGGGCTGGTCGATGCCTATCTGAAGCGCAGCGTGACCTTGCGCCGCACCAACCGCGCCACCGGCAAAGTCGTCGAGCAGGAGGCGGTGATCCAGGCTGGTCCGAACGGCGGCGTGATCTTGCAAAATGCGGCGGGAGGCTTCGAGGCGCTTGCCTGTTCGGGACTTCCCGAACGCATGCTCTACGCCCGCGTGCCCAAGGACCTGTCGGCCAAGCCGACGCTGTCGGTGCTGGTCGAAAGCCGAGCCGCGCGGACGGTGACGGTGCAACTGCTCTATCTCGCCGAAGGCTTCGACTGGGCGGCCAATTATGTTGCCGACCGGGGATCGGACGGCAAGACGCTGGGGCTGACCGGCTGGATCACGGTTGCGAATGGGGGCGTCACCAGCTTTCCCGGCGCGCAGCTTAACGTCATCGCGGGGCGGCTGAACAAGATGTACAGCCCGCCCTTGCCGCGCAGCAGCCCGGGGCCGCTGGTCCTGAAATGCTGGCCGATGGACATCACCAGCACCCACCCGCTGTGGGAATTGCCACCGATCATCGAGATCGAGCAGGATTTTGCCGCCGAGGCCGCCGAAGACGTCGTCGTCACTGGCAGCCGGGTCTCGCGGCGGGAGCTGATGTATCTGCCCGCGCCCGTCTCGGCACCCCCACCGCCGCCACCGCCGCCACCGCCAGCCGAGGATCTTGGCGATCTCAAATTCTACCGCGTCCCGTTCCGCGTCGATGTGTCGGCGAAGGGGCAGAAGCAGGTCGCGCTGCTCGCCAAGGACAAGGTCGCGGTCGAACAGCTCTATGCCGCGACGCTACATCAGAACAGCCAGCCGCAACCGCTGATGATGCGGCTGCGCGTCCAGAATCGCGAGTCGGACGGGCTGGGCCTTGCGCTGCCCGCGGGGACGGCGGCGGTGTTCGAGACGATCGGTGGCCAGCGCCTGCTCGTCGGCGAGGCGGCGATCGGCGACAAGGCCAAGGACGAACGCGTCGATTACGACATCGGGCAAAGTCCGGCGGTGCAGTTTCGCGCCGTGGTGCAGGATCGCGATGCCAAGAGCGAATTCCAGAGCTGGCAGGTGACGCTCACCAACGCCCGGCCGTTCGATGCCGAGATCGAGATGCTGATCCCCTTCGCGATCGACCCGCCGCCCGAGGGGTGGGAACGGCGCGGCAGCAGCTGGGTCTGGCGCGTGCGCGTCCCCGCCAACGAGAGCCTGACGCAAAGCTTTCGTCAGAAACTGAAAGGCGACTGATTCGTCGCCTGAGCGGGGGTCAGGCCGGCGGCAACGCCCGCGGCCGGTGGTTCTCGTCCAGTGCGACAAAGGTGAACAGCCCGCCCGTGACCTTGACCTCTTCCTGCCCGCGCCCGCGCGTCGCGATCACGTCGATACGGATGCCCATGGACGTGCGTCCGCGCCGTTCGAGATGCGCATAGACCGAGATGATGTCGCGCAGCAGGATCGGCGCGATGAACTCCATCGCCTCGATCGCCACCGTCGCGGTTGGCCCCTGCGCGATGCGTGCGGCGACGATGCCGCCGGCGATATCCATCTGGCTCAAGACCCAGCCGCCAAAGATATGGCCGTTGCTGTTGATGTCGGCAGGAGCAGGGACAACGCGCAGGATCGGGTCGCGGCGGGCGTCGGGCGGACTGTTATCGGTCATGGCTTCAAATCCGGATCATTCTCAAACGGGTCTTCGATGGCTTCGTCATGCCCGCTGCCGCTCGAGAGGAACACCAGCCCCATCAGCGCGGCGCCGAGCATGACCGACAGGCCAACCCCGGCGGCGGTGGCGATGATCATATGAATGCTCAGCGCTTCGCCCATGCTGAAGCGCAGCCAGCCGAGCGCGCCGACGACGGCCAGCAGCGACACCAGCACCATGCCGCGCATCAGGCGGCGATAACGCGTCCACGCGATTTTCGCGGTGGCATCCTTGTCGAGCGGGGAGGGTTTGACCATGGCGTCTCCATGAACCAACCCGAGAGCAAGGCCAAGCGCGAATGGAATGCGGCCAGATGTTTCGGCTTTGCCGCGAATCATGATAGGCTTGCCCTCCAGAGAATCGACATGGGGAGCGGCAAGGCATGACGATCGGAGCGATCCTTCACGGGCGCACAGGCCCGGTGATATCGGCGCGCAAGGAAGACACGGTGCGCGCGGTACTCGACCTGCTCGCCCAGCACCGGATCGGTGCGGTGCCGGTCATGGAGGGCGAGGCGATCGTCGGCATTTTTTCCGAACGCGATCTGGTCCGCCTGATGTCCTCCTATGGTCCCGAAGCGCTCGACCGCAAACTTGACGAGGTGATGACCAAATCGCCGGTCACCTGCGAACCGTCGACCGCGGTCATGGGCGCGCTGTCGCAGATGACGCAGCGTCGCATCCGCCATTTACCGGTGGTCGAGGGGGGGCGACTGGTGGGATTCGTATCGATCGGCGATCTGGTAAAATATCGCATCGACCGCATCGAGGCCGAGGCCGCGGCAATGCGCGACTATATCGCGTCTTGAGCCGCAGCATCGACCGCCGGAGGCTGGCGGCGGACGACCAGCCGTGCCACTTCGGATATAGCGTCGCGTTCGAGCAACCAGAGCAGGCCGGCGTAGAGCGCCATTCCCAAAGCCACGAGCGCCACTAACCTGAGCGGCGCGGCGATCCCGAGCGGCGCCATCATCTGCGCCGCGACGCCGACTCCGACTGCCATGGCCAACGCCGGAGTGAGGCCCGGCAACATCGCGCGCGCAACCTCCCAAACTGACACCCCGATGAGCGGCGCCGATCGGTAGGCGGTAATGAGCAGCAAGAGCGGCGCGGCGACCAGCCATGCCCACGCCATGCCGATCAATCCCCATTGCGCGCCGATCAGAAAAGCCGTGGGAAAGATGATCGCGCCGCTCAGCGCGTTGCCCATCGCAAGCGACGGTTTGCCGAGCGCATTGGCCAGCGGCGCGAACAATATCTGCACCGTCATCAGCATCAGCGCGAGCGCGATGATCTGGATGTACGGCACCATGCCCAGCCATTTCGCCCCGAACACCGTTTCGACCATCGGCGCAGCGGTCACCGCCAGCCCGCAATAAAAGGGCGCGGCGACCAGCGTCAGCAGCCGCACGGTTTTCAGGAAACTCCAGCGCACCGCGTCGGGGTCGTGCTTGATCCGCGCATAGGCGGGAAACGCGACCTCGTTCAACGGCGGCACGAATTTGGCCATGAAGATCTGCGCGAGGAACAGCGCCTCGGCGTACAGGCCCAGCGCATAGGGTTCGAAACGGCTGCCGGCGATCAGGATGTCGGACTGGCTTTGCACCAGCCAGAACAGCTGGCTGAACAAGATGGCCGACCCGAAACCGATGATCTGGCCGCAGCCCCTGAAATTGAAGCTGGGCCACACCAGCAGCCGCGCGACCAGCGTCAGACCGATCGCGCGGGTCCAGAACAGCGCAATTGGGGCATAGACCAACGTCCATACGCCATAACCCGCCAGTGCGCACGCCAGCGCGGTGCCCGCGCCCGCCAGCGCCGCGAACAGATTGACCACCGCCTGCCGCCGGAAATCGAGCGCGCGGCTCATGATCACTTCGGGCAGCGCGATAAACGGCGTGGCGAGGAATATCAGCGCCTGGACCCTCAGCAGGTCGGCGACGATCGGCTGGCCATAATAGGCCGCGGCGATGGGCGCGCCAAAAAACTGGATCGCGGCGAGCATCGCGTTGAGCAGCAGCAGCAGCCCGAACGCCTGACGGAGCCGGAACGGATCGACCGTATCGGACTGGACCAGCGCGCTGGCGAAGCCCCAGCCGTTGAGGAAGGCGAGAAACGCCAGCACCACCTGCGTCATTGCAAACAGGCCGTAATCGGCCGGATCGAGCAGCCGAATCACCATCAATGTCGAAGACCAGGTGATGATCTGCGCCAGAATCTGGCTACCCGACCGCCAGATGACGGCCGAACGGACGCGATCGCCGAACTTCGCCGTATCGACCTTGCCATCCTGACCGTTGAACTCGCTCAAACGCGCTGCACCTGTCCCTGTGCGCCGCTCCGTGCCGGGCGACGGCGGCTCGATCCCTGATGACGCTGCTGGCGCCAGGCCAACATCGGTGGCGCCAGCCACGGACAGACAGTCCATAGAAGGAAGGCCGCGGACCACAATGGGTTGTTCAGATATTGGCGTCGGGCGCGCAGCTTCGCCAGCCCGGGCCGGACATCGCCGGCAATGACCGCCGCAAAGGCTTCTTCGACATCGAGTCGTTCCAGCTCGCCGCGCCTTACCGCTCCGGCCACCGCGGCTTCATGGCTTCCCGGCATCGCGGCGATGACCTTGTCATAGACGCGGATGTTGCCGCGGATATTGCGCAGCAGGCTGACCGACGCCGACCTTGGGCGGACGCGATAGTCAGCCATTACCGAATCGACATAGCGGACATGGCCGCCATCCATCAGCAGCCGTACCCACAGGTCGAAATCCTCCGAATTCGTCATCCGCGTATCAAAGCCGCCGATTCGCTCGAACGCTGCGCGGCGAAAGGTGGCGCCGATATAGATCATGAAGCGCCGGTCCAGCACATCGGCCAGGCTGGCGGTTGCGCTGCGGTTCTGATCGTCGCCGATCACCAGCTCTTCTTTCGCCACCGCGCCGAACACGCGGGCGTTGCACGCGGCGATCGTTGCTGCCGGATCGGCGTTCATCGCGGCGACCATCGCGGCCAGATACATGGGCCGGAACAGGTCGTCGCCGTCGAGCAGTGCGATGAGCGGGGCGCGACTGGCAGCGATGGCATGGTTGCGCGCCGCCGACACACCGTGATTCGCCGTGGTCAGAAACCGGATGCGGGGGTCAGCCAGATAAGGGCGCACCGCGCCCGCGACATCATCGGGAGCGCCATCGTCGATCACGATCGCCTCCCAGTCGTTGAAATCCTGCGCGAGCAGCGAATCTAGTGCCTCGCCGAGCAGATGCGCGACCCCATAAGCGGGAACGATCACGGAAATCTGGGGATCGGGTTGGTCGCAAGCGCTGGTCATCGCGGCGGCCCTAGCACGCATCCGCTAATCTTTGGTGAGTCGAACGCGCCGATCCGCGGTTTCCGTGCGCCTTTTCGTGCGATCCGACTCGATTCGACCGCATGATGCGCGGTGTAGCCGCGGTTTGGGCAAGGCGCCGGGCGCAGTGCAAGCGACGACAACAACGGCAATCGTCCAGCATTTCCGCCGATTCTGGGGGGCAGTGAAACAAAATTGCAAAAAGGTTGTTGACGCGAATCGATGACCGGCTTAGAGGCCTGTTCACCGGACGGGGCGCGGCGGCAAACGCCACGCTCCAGCCGGTCGCCAACAGATACGGACAGATGTCCCCCGATAGCAATAGCGGGGAACGACAACTGTCCGCCATTTCTTGTCGGTGGCTCTTTGAAATTGTGATTGTCGATGAAGGGACATGTGGGCGGCGGC